>Ga0126342_10005882_pt1 | contig 21587 bp, 23 predicted proteins | sample Cyp1metagenome_FD_92528 | JGI IMG/M metagenome (GOLD analysis project Ga0126342, IMG submission 92528) | Coral microbial communities from Lord Howe Island, Old Settlement Bay, Australia - Cyphastrea 1 metagenome | ecosystem: Host-associated > Invertebrates > Cnidaria > Coral ... | reverse complement strand
GCTTTTTCACTTGCAAATGTGCTTCGCGCCACAACGGCGTGCACTTTTTCATCTCTCATCTGGCCAGATGGCTCCGCACCCGCCGCTTTAGCGAGCCTACTTTTCGACCCTCCGGAACCACAAATCATTGGAAAAACGTAGTGAGTCGCGACTTTTCTACCTTTTCGCGCACCTGCATCCTCTTTCTTATCACTCTTTCTCTTCTCTGATCTTCTCTCTTCTGCTCTTCTCTCTTACCCTTTCCATCTCGGCTTTTCACCTGTCCATATTGTCGGAAGTTTGACTTCTAAACTTCCTTCGAAGAGAACATCATTTGAGCAAAGACCTAAAAAGCTCATCCAGAAACCGTTACATGAGAGGTCCTATGGTTGAAAATGTGTTGCAAACCATGAAAAGCGTTTTTGTGAACTACTTAAAGCGACAACGTGATGTGATGGTGAAGTTGAAAGGTGTTGCTGTTGTTTTTCACAGCGATGTGGGATTGTATGGTACCCTCGTGCGCATGGTTTTAGTATTCGTCGGATGCGAATCCAGGGGCTCCCAAAAGGCCTAGAAGTGCTGTGCTTCCAACAGGCATAGAGCACGCTTCTGACCACAGAACTTGCTGCCAAAACCAGGCTCTGGAAAGCAGAGACTGTGCTTGAGAAACAAGCTTTCACATGTTTCCCCATTTTACCAGATGAAATTATCGATAACAAAATCGATAACGTAGCGATAACCAAAACATTGCCAAATGGGGGCCCGGGCAGCCAGAGACCCAATCCATCCCTTGAGTGGGGCATTTCAATTTTGCGTCAAGCCTTGACACATCTACTTGGGGTGGTCCAGCCCGGCCTTGAAACCTATCATTATTGCATATAACTTCGATCTAAAGATCCAAAGAGATGAACAGAATCTGCAGTAGCAGAAGGTGCGCAACAGTGCAAAAACCAAGCTGTTCCGAGGGAAAATCCTTCCGCGCTTTGTTGACAAACAGTGGGCAGCAGACTGCTAACAATGAAGTGCCCCTATGGTTGATGTGGAGATGAATGGAAATGGATCTCCAAATCAATAGTCGTTGTTTGACATGCTACAAAACCTTAGTAAAGCGATATGGCAAACTACCTAAATCGACAGCTTTTGCCATGACCGCCTTTGTGGCCCTTAGTTTTGGCCCTTGCTCATGTGACCTTCGATGAGATGAGACAAGACGATGATATTTTGATATATTTGTGGCTCTTGGGTTCTGCGGACATTTATAGAAATCTTTGTTTGAAGTCACTAGTTTAGACATGTTCCTATACGGGAAATTGCGTTGAGTTTTTGCATGTGTTTAGGCTTGAGAAGTTAAATTTGATGCATTACTACCCGCCCTTTTCATAGAACCTGCCGCGATCTTGCGATGGATATCACATTGACCTCCGTACCCACAACATCCCACAACCATGGTAATCACACAGCACTGAGTCTTGTGGCCTTCCATCAAGCCTCAGAGGGCATTTCACCAAAATGTAACTTCTTGGTTTTGCTGAAAACATCTCATAACATGTCTAAAGAGCTCTAAAAAGCCTAAAGAGTCTAAACTACGCTGCGATCACCTGATGGAGTTGACTTGTTAGGAGTTGAGCTCGTCCTGGACGCCTCGCAGCACATTGCCCGGGGCATCGTGGATCGAACTCGTGGCGCACGGGTGGTTCTTTTGGACGAAATGATGGAGTCTATGGAAGTTCCTCGGCAAACGCCTCAGGGCAAACGGCAACGGTTGCAACGGTTGGAACGGTTGCACACCCTGAGCAACTCATGAGCAACGCCACAAACCCATCCCGATGACGTATCGTGACATATCCGCCTATGGCACACAATAGCGCACGATATCGCACGATGCATTCGATGCATTCGATGCATGGCATGCAATGGTATGCAACATGTGCATCCATGTGCATCCCATACAACAATCAGCCATGTCCATGTTGGCTCACAAATCAAAAGTCGCAAAGCTAGAGCAACGAGGGGTAGCTAGCTGGAGCCTCTTCTTTGCAACTAGGGGTCGCCTGTTGGGGATATCGAGGAGCTTTGTTTTTGCTTGGGCCCCTGCACATGTGGGAGATGATGTGACGATGTCCACAGGCTTGAATGATGCCAGGAAACCATTTCTCAAGAATGGGGAGTTTTCAAGCAGCGAACGGAACATTTGATACATGCATGTTTAAGTCTGTTTAAGTATGTTTTCAGTACCGGAGTCAGTTGCTGACGAAATGAAAGCCTAAATTACAGACGAAGTGCTGTCTCTAGCCTCAACGAGGGAGCGATGCCACCAGGGGCTTGATTTTGCAAAGGGCAATGCTGATTCGGGATGTTCAAGATCTATTGAATCTTTTGGATGGACTAGCATTTTTTTCGCAGCTCGCTGCGCTATCAAGACGCACACACAATACTAAAGATCAAAGTGCACAGTTGGGGGGTTGAGCACCTTTTTTCCAAAAACATTGAAGATTGAAGACAGTGATTTTTTCAACGAGTTCAGCACCTTCTTTTCTTTCTTTCAACGCTTGATTGGCCAGTTGCCCCATTTGCCACGCCGCGGCTTTCAAAACGCTTTGCCACGACGAGTTTGGCCATCCTGAGGTGCTGAACAATGTATCGACGGTGTTGGAAGTCTTGGGTAAGAGGACCCGGGACTTAGAAGCGCAGCAGAGGCAGATTTTGAAGCATCACTGAGCCGAGCCCCAGAAGATTCCAGAAGCACAAGCCACTGGAAACCAGGCAAAGACCAGGATAGAACTTCAAAGCGCCCGGCATCAAATGTTAGCCTAGACTTATCACAAGGCTGCATAAGTGACTTTCATGGACCTGAACGTGAGACCCCTCGGTACAAGGAGCTTGGCTTTTGATGCTCTATCCTCAAGCCTTTTAGCCGCAGAATACTAGACCCGCCTGACCAAAGTTGGTGGCAGCAGTGGCGACACCTTTTACTTTGTGCATAACGGGCTAGAGCGGCTACAGTGCAAAGAGAGGTAGCCACTTAGCCATGACTGGCTTGGATAGGCACCCTTTTAGAAGCAGTGAGTTGCGACCCCCGGTGATGGTCATGTTCGATGCACCAGCACTGATCTTGAAGGCTAGTTCACGAGCTCATCAGAAGTATGTTGGGTTTCCTTATTCTAAATCAGACCAGTACAATGCTGCGGCGACCAAATTCCCAACGCTCTGCAAACGCAGATGCGGGATGACCTCGCTCGTTTTTCATACCAAAACGGGATATCACATGGCGAGCTCCAGAATCTGAAAGGACATGAGCAGCTCATGTGGGGCAAAAAGGCTGACAGTCTTGTGGTGTTGCCCAATGAAAAAGTGCAGGGGTTTCAGGTCAGTCGTTACGTTCAAGGGCCCTGACAAGATTAAGATCACATGGATGTGACGATTCACTTCCCCACATTTTTGTCATGCGTCAATACTGCATCCACAATCCTAGAGAGATCTTCTATCACAATCATGGGTTCGAGTCATTGCAATTTCTTTCAACGATGGTACTCAGAGCTGTGCTCGCAAAAACGGTCTTAGTTGAAGACGCAAAACAAATTTCAGTTGCGTGCGCCAAACGAGAAGCTGGCTATGACAATGTTGATGAAGATGATGATCTGGACATTAAGATGGTTTAAGATGATTTAAGATTAAGGTTATTTAAGCTAGTTTGCATATGCACAGCTCACACCACACCACACCATGTACAAGCTGCTGGTGATATTCGCATAGGCTGACCATGAAAATACATGGGGCGATGCTCCTCCTGCTGTGCCGTTGGTGGTCAGCTTGTGCTGCTTTGTTTTGGAGTCGCTAGTAGGGCTGCATCAGCCTTGTCATCCCCGTATCTAAAGTAACATCAAGGATTGACAAACCCCATCAAACCCCTCCATTTGAAATACTTTGGCCCGTTTTGACGATATTGTTGGTCTTTGTGATATTGGTGGTGTAACATGTCACAGTGTTGTGGCTTGAAATGTGTTCCAACACTTTCCGCCGGTGCAAGAGGAGGGGGTGTGGAAGCGCGGGCAGCGGATGAAGGAGTGAGGCGATTGTGAGACGGGGGCTTGCCGTTAGCAAGGCCAATTCGCCGGGGAAGTGTCATACAGACCCGCATTTGGTAGAAGTATTCACGATGATGGACGATGACGGACCACAACAGATTGTATTCTGATCGTTGTGACAACATTGTGAGGCAATGTGTGTGTGTGACACAGCGGCATCCATGCGGAGCTGCGGAGGTTGACGCTAGGACTCTGGTTTCACATAACAAGCGTCAAACTGACGTTTTGGTTTCACAGCTGACACAGGCTTCTGACTTTCCCTGCATTGAGCTGCTTCCCCACAGAGTAGTTTGATGCACTCTAACCATTCACATTCTTTTGCTACAGATCCACAATGGCTTGAACAGATTATAAAAAACGTTGGCTTTCTAACCATTCTCCATGGATTTTTTTTTGCACTTGCGCCCCTGCATCGCAAGTTCCGATCTTTGTGGCCCGTCTGTGTCCAAAACCATCAATGTGTAATGCAGACATGTAGATATACATATACGCATAAAGATACAAACTTAGAGATGGACATAGATACATACATAGAAAAAAACAGATAAGACATAGATAGCTAATTAGATAGATAGATAGATAGATAGAGAAATAAATAAATATATATATATAATATAATATATAATATATATATAATATATATAATATATAATATATAATATATAATATATATATATATATATATATATATGTGTGTAAAAAAAATAGGGAAATAGATAGCTATAGAGATAGATAGATGGATAAGAGAAGAGAAGAGAAGATAAGATCAGGTAAGATAGACAGATAGATAGATAGGTAGGTAGCTAGATAGCTAGATAGCTAAATAGCTAGATAGCTAGATAGATAGCTAAATAGCTAAATAGCTAAATAGCTTTGGGATGCACGTTTTTGGGACTTGGGCACCCTTTTTTTGGACTTGTACATGTTTTTTCGACCTGGCCGGAAATTTTTTTGACCTGGGGGCACAAAAAAATGTAGGGGAAGTGCCTGTGTGTTTTCTGGACCCTATGGGGATATTTTTTTTTGGACCTGCATGTATTTGTGCTGGACCCAGGGACATTTTTTACACAGCCAAATTAATTGTTTCTAAGCTCGGTTTCTGTTTTTTGGACCTGTGCAACTGCTTCGTGGACCTTGCCTCCATAGGGTGAGGGCGGAGCTCCATTGTTATAGGCGCTCACATTGGGCTGGATGTTTTTGGACCTTGGCGCCTTCTTTTTTGAGCCCGTACATGTTTTTTAGGACCTGGCGCAGGGTAGGGGGAATTTAGATATTGAGACAAGATGCATGCAAGAAGTTGTTGATGCCGAGGAAGTTCGGATATTGAAACAACAAAAACGTAAGAAGTGGTGGAGAGCCCAATGGGGGAAGTCTACGTATGAAGCGAAATGGATGCAGGAAATTGAGAGGCACATAGGGGGAAGGGAAAGTTCGATATTGAAACAGGATGAGTGCAAAAAGTTGTTGAGAGATGATGGGTGGAGCCTAGACATTGAAACTAAATGAAGATGCATGAAGATACATGCAAAAAATTGCTGAGAGACGCAAGGGGGATTTTTGGGACCCAAAAATGAATGCCGGAAGCAGCTGAGAGGCGCAGGGTGGAGGGAATTTAGATATTGAGACAAGATGCATGCAAGAAGGTGTTGGGAGAAACGGGGGAAGATGTAGATATTGAAGCCAGGTGACCGAGAAGCGGAAGTCCAGATAATTATTGAACCCAAATGACGGTGCATGCAAGAAGCTGTGGGGAAACGAGGGGGGGGAAGCTTAGATTTTTAGATATTGAAACCGCATGAATGCGGGAAGCTGTTGAGAGGCACAGGGACTTTAGGTGGCCACGGTGGAACCAGATAAGAAACCAAATGAATGCAGGAAGTTGCCGAGGGGCACCGGGAATATTGAAGCAAGATGAATGCAGTAAGTTGTTGAGAGGCACCGGGGAGGAAGCTTAGATATTGAAGCCAGGTGGCTGCAAGAAGTTGCTGAGAGACAAGGGGTGAAGCCTAGACATTGAAACCAAGTTGAGATGCATGCAAAAAGTTGTTAAGAGGCCAGATGTGAAGTCTTGAGTCCAAGTGAATGAATGCAGGAAATCGCCGAGAGGCACCAGGGGGGGAAGTTTAGATATTAAAACCAGATGAATGCCCCCACTGTGGGGTACAGAGGTGTGAAGTGTAGAAATTGAGAAAAAGAGGACAGGATGGGAAGGAGGTGGGAAACCCAATGTGTCACAAGGAGGGGCGCTGCACCCCCTGGAGAGCATACATACTGAAACCCAATGAATGCAGGAAGTTTAGGAAATTTGATGAGAGGCGAATGGGGGGGAAGTTAGATATTGAAACCAGATGAGCGCAAGAAGTTGTTGAGAGACAGGGGAAGCCGAGATATTGAAACCAAATGCATGCAGGAAGTTGCTGAGAGGCACAGGGGTGCAGGAGAAATTCGGATATTGAAACAACATAAAGGCAAGAAGTTGTGGAGAGGCCAACGGGGGGCAAACCTACATATGAATCCAAATGGATGCAGGAAGCGGAAAGACACATTGGGGGAAGAGAAAGTTAGATATTCAAACAAGATGAGCGCAATAAGTTGCTGAGAGATGACGGGCGGAGCCTAGACATTGAACCCAAATGACGAAGCATGCAGGACGTTGTGGAGAGACGAGGGGGGAAGCCTAGATTTAGAAACTAGACGCATGCAAGAAAATGCGGAGAGGCAACGGGGGAACCAGATATGAAATCAAATGACTGCAGGAAGTCTGCAGGAAGTTGCTGAGGGGCACCGGGGAGGAAGTTTAGGTATTGAACAAGATGAACGCAGGAAGTTGTTGAGGGGCAACGGGGAGGAATCTTAGATATTGAAACAAGATGAACGCAAGAAGTTTGTGGAGAGGCTAGGGCCGGGGGGAAGTATAGATATTCAAACCATATGAGCACAAAGGTATTGAACCCGGCAAGAAGTCGCGGAGAGACGAGGGGAGAAGCCTAGATATTGAAACCGCATGAATGCAGGAAGTTGCTGAGAGGCACAGGTGTGTGAGAGCTTTGGAATCTTGAAACAAGATGCTTGCAAGAAATTGCGGGGAGGCCACTGGGGTGCCACATATGAAACCAAATGAATGCAGGAAGTTGTTGAGGGGCACGGGGGGAAGTTTAGATATTGAAACAAGATGAATGCAAGAAGTTGCAGAAAAGCTAGGGGGAAGCATAGATACTGAAACTTGATGAAAGCAGGAAATCTAGGAAGTTTGATGAAAGGCACCAGGGGCGGAAGTTTAGATTTTGAAACCAGATGAATGTCCCCAAGTGAGGCACTTTCACCCAGGTAGACACCAAGTTGAGCCCCTGCGTAACTGAGAAAGGCCGGAAGATGTGTGACAAGTAGGAGTTGAGAAGAGGGCAGACAGGGGAAGGAGGCACTGAACCTAATAATGTATCGAAATGCTTCCTGCTATCTTGCATGGTAGCGCAGCTCTAGCCCCCTACCAAGAGGCAGCTTGGAGAATCTATCCAAGGGGGTGTGGTTTGGGGAAGGGCTAGGTCCAGCAGGTGGGTGCGCAGGTCCAAAAGAAGGGCAGCCATCTCCAAAAGAATTGTAGTAAGGTCCATGAAATCCAATAGTTTTTTGGACAGATAGATGGTAAAATGGCTGCGGCTCAAGGATTAAAGCTCAAGGTTTATCGGGTGTTCTTTCCCTCAGTTTATTCCTTTCCTTTAACGAGCAATGCAAGACACCCTGAACCTTTCCAAATGCCCCCGCGTTGACAAGACAGACAAAATCAGCAGCACCAGTGAGCTCCTGAACCAGCATCAGGAGCAACTTGAGAAACCATTTGCCACCAGCTTACCGCCACAGACAAGAGATCAGAGCGTTCAAAAGCTGGGCTCGCATTGACACATGCAGATCATCACGGTAGAGGGAGGGGCATTTGATGGGGGGGTCTTCTTCACAGGGGAGTCGTCCTTCACAGGGGGGGAGTCGTCTTCTCTGTAAGTTTGGATTTAGATACAAAAGCGGGATTGGGGGAGGTGCTGATGCAGAATGACAACATGTATTCCGAAAATCAAGTTTTTTTTGAGCACACGCTTTGGCTTGAACCAGACCAAAAAAAGGATACACGTGAAGACACAGTTTAGCAGTCGGTTGAAGTTTTGCAAAAGGAAAACATGGAACAAATCGTTCAATATTGGAGCCCCAAAAATGGCGAGGGTCAGGATTTGGAGTTGCCGCAATCAAACGGGCATTCGAAGGAAAAACACATTTTGTGGACGCCTGAAGATGTTCATTCTTGGACTACATGGTTTAGTTATTCGATTAAGCTTTGAATAAAGGTATTTTTGGAATATGTAGTTTAGTGTTGGGCTTTGGTTTGTAATGGTATCTTGTTCGGTCACATAATTTACTTCTGCGACTGCCGGGGATCGCAATACCACTTCCTGTCGCACAATGCCGCAAGCCCTAAAGTTTAGAGATACAAGGTCTGCGAAAAAAGGATAAATACATACATGTCCATAATACATGTGCGTCTATATGATAAATTTGCTTATTTAGTCGTTTATTCCCCAACAGCGTAAGCTAATCGGGTCTTTAGCCCAGAACAGCTCCGGTGTGCACTGGTGCGGGCGCCGGGTCAGGTTCAACGAGTTTCCGACAAGGTTCCCGATCAGGTCCAACAGGGTTGCGCAAAGGTTCCGGAGAAGAATCCGGGAGGCTTTGGTGCAGAGCCGCAGAGACAGGTCAGGTTCAACAGGGTTCCGGAGAAGGTTCCGGAGAAGGTTCCAGGGTGCAAAGCCAAGTCAGGTTCAACTGGGGAAGGTTCCGGAGAAGGTTATGGGAGGGTTTGGTGCTGAGCCAGGTGAGGTTCAACATGGTTCCGGAGAAGGTTCCGGAGAAAGTTCCGGAGAAGGTTCCGGAGAAGGTCGGGGAGGCTTTGTTGCAGAGCCAGGTCAGGTTCAACATGGTTCCGGAGAAGGTTCCGTTGAAGGTCTGGGAGGTTTGGTGCAGAGCCAGGTCAGGTTCAACAGGGTTCCGGAGAAGGTCTGGGAGGCTTTGGTGTAGAGCCTGGCCAGGTTCAACAGCGTTCCAGAGAAGGTTCCGGCGAAGGTGTGGGAGGCTTTGGTTCATGAGGTCAGGTTCAACGGGGTTCCGGCGAAGGTTCGGGTTTGGTGCTGAGCCAGGTCAGGTTCAACAGGGTTCCGGAAAAGGTTCCGGAGAAGGTTCCGGAGAAGGTCTGGGAGGGTTTGGTGCAGAGCCAGGTCGGGTTCAACAGGGTTCCGGAGAAGGTTCCGGAGAAGGTTCCAGGAAGCCATGGTGCAAAGCCAAGTCAGGTTCAACAGGGCCCAGAGAAGGTTGAGAAAAATTGTAAAAAGAAAACGTTGCGACTGTTGGGGATAGCACCGAAGCTTTTTTTTCTGATATGCATATACATAAATAGAATGGAAACAATTTTGGAGCTCAGACTTCCGGATTACAGATGCAGCAACAGTCACGAGAAGAGTGAAGAGAAAGAGCCAGCGACAAGAGAGCGAACAAAGAAGATCAAAGCGTTGGCTAAACAGTATGTGTTTCAAATGTTTTGTGGTTCCGGAAGGTTGAAAAGTATGCTCGCTAAAGCAGTGGGTGCGGAGCTATTTGGTCGCATGAGAGAAAATATTACACTCCGCTGCAGGCGGCGAAGCACATGTCAAAGTCAAAAAACCAGAAAAACTCAGCCTCCGAGCGCTTTTGGAAGATGAACAAGTGCACGCGGGCCTTATCCAGCCCAAGAGGAATTTGCTGCTGGTTCAGAAAACAAAAACGACATGGGCCTCCGCATAAAGTGGAAAAGACACGACAAACACGGTCACTACATAAATGTGGGCCAAGAACTTGCTGTTGATGTCGTGGGGGAAATCAAGATTGACAAGACTCTGACGGACAAGATCCAGTGCAATTTGCAACTTGAAACAGCATACCGATCCGCTCTCGAACAATTGAGTTGGTTACAGAGTAGGCTCAAGTTCATCTGTGTTACAAGGCTGCCAATCGTTCATCGGAGATGTCAGCGAAATCAATAAAGCTTTCCGTACACTCAAGAACCAGTAGATGGACGTTTGTGGCCCCTGAACAGATTGCTGGCATGCCCGAGGCCCGATGCGTCCAACATGCAACATCATGTCTATAACCACAACTTTGTTGACTTTGCAGAATACTTTTTGCTACCAGAATCATTGGGTAAGTTCCTCCTCTAGCCCCGCATGCCACATTATTTCCATAAGCATAACCCTCTCTACTCTGCACGGTATTTGTTAGAATGGTGAACCTTTTGAAACCTTTCAGCTGCGCTGCTGTTTTCTTTCCTGTTTTCCCGTTCGCCTTTGCTGCTGCCCCATTTCTTGCATTTGCCAATTGCCTTTCAAGTAGATGACTCCCGCTGGCATGCGCCCAAATCCGAGTGATAACCGCTTTGTCGGGTCCAAGTTTTCAAATCGGAGTTCTCTCTTGGCCCAACCGTCCCTGATATCCCCATCCGAGTTGCCGAATTGCTGTTGTCAAATCCAAATTCTTTACAGGTAGGATAGATGGGATAAGATGTGATAGATGCGACAGATGGGATCGGATAGCTGGGACAGGTTGGGTAGATGGGATAGGAGGGGCAGATGGGATAGGAGGGATATGTGGGATAGATTTCTCAGCTAATTCAAAATATGATAGGTGAGTAGGTAGAATAGAGAAGATAGAGAATATACAGAAGATAGAATAGATAGAGAAAGATAAGGTAGAGAAGATAGAGATCAAAAATAAGCGATGGTCTGAGTTGGTTCCAGCTTTAGTGCGGTGTTTGCACCACGTGGAACTTGCAATAGGGCATTGCAGGGCGTACAGCCTGGTGCAACTCTGCAGCATTCTAACCCCGGCTCTCGCAACTATGGACCGATGAATGTGCTGGACACACAGGTGCACGGTTGAAACAACCCTGCAAGTTGTTTCACCTTACTACATACTATGCAAAGCCATCGGGAAAAGAGCGATGTGGCCAAGAAAGTATTGATGCCGTTGTTTGCAAGATTTCCATGCACATCTTAGTTGCCCTACCACATGCATACTAACATGCGTCTAAACCATTGCGTTTTGGATGGTGGGTTAGCTTAGCGTGTTGTTCTTTACTGGCCTGGGGTTTGCCCAAGAGGTTGTCAGGTACTGTCGCATATCTCATCACATGAAGCAGTTTCAAGCTGCGCCCTGCTCATGATTCAGAAACAAATTATTGCAAATTATTGCGTTGGTCAGCTGCAAATTATTGCATTGGAGCCGCTGGGGCCGCCGTTTTTTTTGAATTGCTTGTGCTGCACATGCGAAGGAAAATCGATGCGGCACCAAAGCGTTCTTAGATTTACCCCAGCGATCCCGAACGCATGACAACAATCATTCCGCTTGGTGCATCGCCGGACCCTATATTGTTGAAGATTTTTTTGCTTCCAGACCGAAAACCGTGTTCGTAAAGGCAACGTTTTTGCTGTCGGGGTTGGGTTTGTAGGCCAATAACCTTCATTTGTAACAACTTCCGACTACGCTCTTCGTGCTACGCTTCATTGTGCTTCTAAATTATTCCATTAACTTCCAACTGCGCCCTTCCTGGTACGCTGCCAAGTTCCTCGGGGTGTTCACAATGGCACAAGCATCATAGATGTGGACAAGTTGCAATCATTGCTTGCCAAACAGCGCAGGTGCCAGATGCAAAGATGTCATGTTGTAATGTAAAATGTGGGAGTGGCGTTACGTGAACCATTGCAAGCATTTGATCAATATCACTGTCAATATGCTACGACAGATGCTGTGAGGAAGAAAGTCGAGCAGCATGAATCGCAACAGGACACAAAAATTATGTTTCGCTTTGGCAGGAACACAAGTGTCATGGAGATATTGAAAAACCATATAATTTTTAAAAAAAAACATCTGAATTCGAGGCATTTGTCGTCTGATGAAAACGACCTCTCACTGTGACAAAATTGACATTTTTCATAAAACATTGTTTGCAAGCAGAAGTCCACCCAGAGCATTGTTTTTGCGAGCACCATTTTCGATCCGCCGGGACGATTTTGCAATCATGCTAAGTTACAGAGTCCAAAACATGTTTTTCACTTTTCACAATGTTTCCCTGTGTTCCTTTGGTGTTACTGCCTTAGCTTATCAGCTCAAGTGGCCTTGGACGGGCTTAGCCGACGCGGAGGGACGTGGGAAGAGTCGAGGCACGACTGAGCCGCAGAAAACAGAGCCAAACGGTCATAGCATGTCATAGCAGACTCGCGAACTTGCTCTCTGATTGAAAATGTTCACTTGCAGGATTGTTTGTTCACGTGCCGAATCTTGCAATCTTCGTTGTGTCCGCCAAATCTAGCATGCCAATGCGATAAATCAGATTAGATCTTTGCATTCTCAGAGAAAACAATCATAGGACAAGATCTAAGACGGGAAGGCAGGAAGGCAGGAAAAATGCTTGCAAGCAACCCAAACCTGAACTTGAAAACCAACACATTCTAGGACTGCAGAGTATACCAACAAACCCTCATGAGACGTGAGCCCACAAACATTGGACCACGTCATTCATGCTGCGCGGGTTATCTATTAAATTCCTCCACGAACTCACAGCTTGAACCCTGAGCCCCATGGAATCTCTTAACTGTCCCTTGACCTCTGATACGGCGCATTACGGCGCGGCACGCCCTGCCTTTGGATTCTCTACTCATGTCAAGCTCCGAAAATGAAGGTCCCATAATGCTATCAGGCACAAACAAAAGGCTTCTAGAGCCTAGAACCACTACGTTTTTCAAGTCTTCAGCTCAGGCCACACTGCACAGAATTCAAATTGAGCTTGCCAGAGCAAGGCACAATATGCAAGCAGTAAATTCGCTTGGGTGGGTTGTGCCACTATGCAAACAGGATACAGGCTGCCCCTTGCATCTTGGCAAGATTGTTTCGCGAGAACAAGAGATGCGATTTGACAATCTATTTTGAATCTCTGGGATATGTGTTCTTTCCTTCCCCCACTGGTGTTCACGTGGTGCACAACTTGGTTCGCTTGTATTTTCTTGGTGGAACAGTTGTTACTATGTTTTGCAGATTATTGCTATCAAGGGTTTGGACAGGAAATGTTTAAACCTGCAGCGAAAAGTTTGTAGAATCAGCGCACCATGTTTGGCAAGCAGGATCCTTGCAGACACGTTTGCACCCGCAGCTGGATGTATATGCATATGCGCATCTATATGATTAGATGATTAACGAATGGTTGTTGGGCGCTAGCTTTTGCGTGTGTTTTGTCGCTTATATTTGTGCTATTGTTGCTACTTGTCCTGGTGCGGCTTTGTCTTCCTACACGCTGTAAAAACACAAGTCTCCAAAACACCGTTTTGAGAACGCCCGTAACCACCCCGAAGCCGACTAGATTTATATTATAACCGGTGCATAGTATATGACTGTGTGAGTGCACGTTGTACATCAAAACCTGTCACGCCTGTACGCGTTGACCTGCTCAATGAAAGTGAGAACTGTACCTCTTCAACGTTCGATTTCAATATGCAGGGAATAGCAGATCACTTGGGGCCACTACGACCACTACCGGAAAAGATGCCCAGTCGATCTGGTAATATCTGGTAGTATCGAAGTTGGCCACTCCGACTTGCCTGCGATTCTCAATGCTAGTGTCCAAAGCCACAAACCGCTTTACCGAACATTGAGTTAAGTATAATGTATGGGACTGATTGGGACTGCGGGTTTTGCTTTGGTTCTGGATTATTTGGCTTTGGTGGTTCATTTTTTGGAGCAAGAATTTCGACGTGGTTCGTTCAACGTAACAACTGATTCACTGAATGCATGAACACTGGAAGCTGTTCTTGGCGGGACACTCTGCATGTGTTTTTCCCGAATGCGTAGCAAGGGTTCCCGTTTCACTCTGGGAGTTTGGGGGTTAAGGGTGTGTTCCCTAGACGTCGCGCAACCGTCCGCACGCGTTCGCAACCGTTCGCGTGAGGGCCCTATGGCCACACTTTACACTTCACATGTCACACTTGACACTCCACACTTTGCACTGTACACTTCACACTTTACACTCCATGCGCTACACCTTACACTCCACACTGTACACTTTACACTCCACACCCCATACTCTACACTATGCACTCTACACATTACATTCCACGCTCTACACTACACTGCACACTTTACGCTCGACACTCTACACTTTACACTGTACACTTTACAGTTTACACTACACACTTTACACTTCCCACTTCATAATTCACAGTTTGCACTTGACACTCCTCACTCTACACTCTACACTTCGAACTTTATACTTCGCACTCTACACTCTACACATCACACTCCACACTCCACACTTTACGCTTTACATTGTACACGTAGCGTCATCATTGCACAATCATGCTTTGCTGAACGTACAAATCGGGCTGCAGCCACGGGTTGCAACATCCACGGGTTGCAACATCATGACGTTCTCCTCTCTATGTGTTTTGACATCTGTGCCATTAACATACGTGTGAGCATTCGGGTTCGTGGGCTGCATCTTGTTTTGGATGTGTGCGGGCGTGTCTATAGCTAAAGTAAAACTACAGACTACAGATACTAAAGTACACTCAAGAAAATACGCATATCAACTGACTTGCCCATGTCAGACATGGTAGTGACTCCATGAGCCAAGAACACCAGTTGGATACTTGGATTGTCAAAGTTGTGATATCTAGTCCCGCGGTCTGTCATGCATACTCAGTCAAAAAGAGATTGTGGGCAGAATGAAGTGGTAATGCTCTTTGAAGCAGGAAAACTTGGAACAATTGCTATCATTCCTTTCAGAGCACACCATCACGATGAATTGCTGTCGCAAACCGAAGCGTTCAGTTGAACATCTCGGAACCCTGTCGCTTCGAGCACCCCTTTGCATTTCGCTGCAGCACTGCCCAGCCCTGCCCCCCATGTATCCACATCAATATTTTGTATCAATAGCGTGTCCATTTTGTGTCACTTGTAGAACCTGTAGAACCTGTAGAACTTGTAGGTGATGGTGTTTCGGTTTCGTTCGGCGCTGGCCCTGGCCATAGTGCTTGTCACAGCGCCTTGGAAGGCACTTGGAACGGCAGCGGGAACTTGCAGATTTAAAACTCTGGGTGCTTCCAGCACGTTGAGAGTTGTGAGCAATATCGTTTCCATGGTTTGATACATCCGGGAAACTAGAGAGAGGATGAGATCGGGAAAAATCTAAAGCGGCTGTTTTCTGTTGTTTCTCAACAATTAGTTTAACAAAAAGCGACTCAAAAAAATCAGAGCGAAAAACAAGTGGATATATATGTCAGACTTTGAGAAGAAGAATTAAAGGAAACATCAATTGTGCAACATCTCAAAAAATGCCACATTAAGTCCAACTAATTATCACGTCGAAGCTTGTGTCACCTAGAATTAAATGAACTCGTAATGTTGGGATTGTTTCGGGTCTGCGTTGTCTCTTATTGTATGCAAGTCGCCAGTATGGTCCACCCGTGAAAGGATGTTTGCCACGTTTTAAAAGAACTGGAGTTGCTCCCCCCATGGTTTTTGCATTCGAAAACTTGTGTGTCTCTGTCCGAGGCTTGCGTTCCGGCATGGATGATGCCAAGTTCTTTCCCAAAAGCCCCCAAGGTGTGCTTCAAAACATGGATCAAAACCTGAAACCGAACATGTTTCAGTTTTTGTTGACCATGTGTGCTTCAGCCTCCAGCCTTTGTGGCGGGAGCGTCTGAACTGACGTGGGTGGACAGGACATGAAAGGATTGTAACCTGTAAATGTTTCCGGAATTGTTTATCGAATCTCACATCTTCAATACATGTCAGCAACTTTCATACATCATCTTACTGCTTGCAACACTGGTTTAGGAGTTTAGGACAAGAATGAGGTGTGTTGGGCCGGATTGACTTTGTGCCGCTACTCAGATTGTTTCAACACCACGCCTGGAGCCGCTGGCTTCGAGACCCGCAAGACCCACATGCACGTTGGGTTTGGCCTTCGCTGCAGCTCAGCTGAATTGAACCATGCTGCTTGAGCGTCGCTCCTTGCTGTGAAACAAACTAGCCACAAACGAGCATCACATTACTGAATTACTTTAATTACTATTTTTCCCCATCACATTGAGGGATGACAGGGCTCAAGTACCTGAAGGCGCCAGGTAGACAAGGTGGAACCTTGCCCACATTTGAAGATCCTGAATGTTTACATAGTTCGGTGATCTTAGGTTAGTTTCCCAAAATATGCGCCAAGGGTCTCTACGCAAATAATGCACGTAGTGCAATATGAAGGAAGTCTGGGTACTGGGCACTAGGCTACCGCACAGGAATGTACATGATTTTGCCATTCCTTTCAAGGGGATTTCATAAGCTCTTGATCTTCCCCAAACTCATTTTGGTGTCTATTTTTCAGCTTGCCGGATTGGTGAAAGTTCTTGGAATTGCCACATTTTTCACCAAGATTTTCCACTTGACCTGCCAAGAATATCCAAATGGATTCAGCTGAGGCCTGTGCCATTGCAGGACCGGGAACCGTGGAATCCCAGAAGCCCCGGGCCCTGGATTCAGACAGGGGGTGAAATGGAGTACAAGTAGTCTGTAGTCGAATTCCGGGCCGCATTGTGGTTGCTGTTGCTGTTGCTCTTGCTGCTGCGGCTGCTGCTGCTGCTGCTGTTGTTGTTGTTCCCCACATCACTGTGTGGGGTTCTTGTTTTTCGCTTTGCACCCGCCGCTTCCGCGTCCGCGTCCGCCCGCCCTGCCGCCATCACAGCTCATCACAGCACCACACCACTCATCACAGCACAACTCATCACACCACTTATCACATCTAGCTGCTGCGCGTTTCGTGTGGCAGGCGCAGTACACAGAGCCTTCTGGAGGAGCTGGTGCGCGCGTGGGCGCCGCTGGGCCGTGGCTGGCTGTCGTGTGGCAGGGGCAGTACACAGAGCCTCCTGGAGGAGCTGCTGCTGTGAAAGACACACACACATCATCTTTCACACACCGTCATAGACCATCTTTCACACACCGTCTTTTTACACACCACTTTGTCACACCCCATCTTTGACACACCATCTTTCACACACAACTTTGTCGCACACCATCTTTCACCACACCATCTTTGTCACACACCATCTTGCCTCCACCTCCTCCTTTGTCTTTCCTTCCTGCCCCGTCCCCGGTACAACATTTCTTGCTCAGTATTGGAAGAAGTTGACTTGTGGGGTTATCCGGTCCTTTTGTTGTTGTTGTTGTGCAGAAAGACCAAAACTTTTGACAGAGATCATCGTGATCAACCCCAGAGGCTCAAAGATGGCAGAGCGGTCTGGAATAATTTTGACTGTTCTTTGACGGCAATGTCTCGCTTGTGACAGTCGAATTCGATCGCTCGTGGCTGCCTCGTATCATCATCATCATCATCATCATAGTCATCATCAGAATCATAATCATCATCATGTTGGCTTTCATGACCATCATCACCCTTCTCATCATAGTTGTCATTATCACGGTGAACAAACAGACCTTCTAGATCATGGTGTGCATTTTGCTTCTCATGATCATTGCAAGAGCAACCATGTCCACAATGATCAGCCCTACGATCATCAGAATCCAGAGCATCATAAGGATGCCAGCATATGCCAGCCAAGTTGTGTTCCAGCTCGTGTAACATCCCAGTGAACGTGACTAGGCCCCACCCCACCACAAAAAACACGACAGTCGCAGGTGAGTGGATTTGACAGTAGTAAGTGAGTCGTGACAGTTGTAAGTGAGTGACAGCCGCAAGTGACAAGTGAGTGGATGTGACAGTCTCAAGTGAGACGTTTGCCTTCGCGGAGATTCTTTGAGTAGCTCACGTTTTTGACTAGAGCTTCAATGCGTTGGGTTGCAGCACTCTGTCTTTGTGTGGTGTGTTGGCACATGAACGTAGTTGCGTTCGTGGCTGCTAAAGCCTTGGCGCTTTTGGCATTAGTGAAAACCTAGATTGCCATGATGTCCTTCCTTAGGGCTTGATTTTCTGCATAGTCCGTCCTGGAATCATAGTTCTGATCTGTTCTGGTATTGTGTTTTGATGCTGCCATGATTACCTTTCGTGAGCTGTGTAAACGTTTCTTGCATTACATGCTATGTTTTTCATCATGTTTCCTCCAATTTGTGAGCGAAGAGGCGCAAAGCCACAATGGCCAAGTCCTTGGGCGAGGAATAAACGAAAATGGCGAAAGGCGAATGCTTCTACCAGTTCTCGCCGAAGTCCTTCTTGCTTTAGAAAGGCATCTGCAGGGCCTGGAATCGCCAATCGCATGAAACTTCACAGTGAACTGCCCGCCCGACTATCCCCTGCATCATCGCCACACCGTCGCCGTTAGCATCATCAGCCTTACTTTCCACTTCCTTTTTCCCAATTCCTCACACACCACTCTCCTTTACTTCTTGGCCTCAAGCAAAAATGAAAACAAACTAGGAAACGCAGACGGAGCACATAGCAGGATGAAACATAGATAATTATGGAATTGAAACAAAGAGAGCGGGGTTAGCGGAGCACGGGGCGAGTTCTTTTGGGTCATGATGTTGCACACAACTGGGTGCAGAAAGGCAGGGGTCACGAAGCATTTGTTGGACACGGGAACCCATGCACTGCTGTCAAGGCAAGCAGTATGTTCAGCTGAGGATAGTTGAGGAGATTGCGCAAATCATTCCGCGGACCGTTGCGCAAAGACATGAAGGTTTTAACCCTAAAAGACATTCTGTTCTTGCTCCTTCGAAGCTGAAGTGCGATCCATCGAGAAAATGCAGTATTGGTACTGAACGAGATGTATCGTTGTGCGGTGTGAAAGAGCAGGTGCTGCATTATGAGACGTGTTTTCTCGTCAAGGTGCAACCGAGTGCAATGATCTAATCGAAAAGAGCTACCGCTACTCCAAGAAAGTTCACACAAGAAGGTTCCTTGCGTTGTTATATGTTGTTATCCAAAGTGTGATCTCTGAGCAGCGAGTACTACTGAAGCGATGAATATTCAGTGTGCCAAAGCGGCTTCGAGGGAAGTTGTGAGCATCATGCGACTTTCTACCCTGACTGGTGAATCATGCCCTGTCTTGGAAGGAAGCACAATGAAAGCAACAAGAAACTGATGAAGGTGACAGTGCAGGGAAATCAACACGAAAAGAAAAGGGAAACGTTTCGGAAATGGTGTTGAACAGAAGGAAAGGGAAATAAATGGGAACCGCATGGAAAGTGGAAAACGAAGGGTGGAATCATGGGGAAATGGACGCTGCAAATCCAAGGGAACAACATGTAAATTACATGGGAAGTAGGCCACGAATACCTGAGAATTCAATTTGAGTTGACCAGGAAACTAAGTGGGAGAGAAATTGGGACTTGATACGCTTGTAATACGCGCATGGGCCGGTTTTTCAGCTAAAAGATCTGGAAACATTTGAGCATTTCACAGGCGTGCATTTCTTCATTTCGACGATGCACGGGTGCAAACATTGAATTTCCGCATCGAAGAGTCGTCGAGCAGCCACACATCCGAATCGACAGGACACGCATTGCGAAACAGGCGATTGGGAGCAGCACAACAGGCGCGACAGGCACGAACATTTCCTTCGCCAGGGGGATTTGATAGATTTTGATAGTTCGCCACAGAATCCAGCTTCTTGTGGTTTCATTCTGTCGGATTGGCGTTTTACATGCAAAAAATGGGAACAGGAGGTGTTGCGAAGAGGGGGTGTTGCAGTGCAGGGCTTTCAGTATCTGAGACCCGCAACAGGTCAGGACCAAAGTCTACAGCACAGCGGTGCCCAAGCAGTTGGAGGCGGGCAAGCCGTGGCAGATCTACAAGGTATTTGTCCGTCAGTGCTACTTGACGCCCGCATGAAATGGAGGGATATATGTTTTTCTTTTTTTTTTCGATTTTGTTTTTTAATTTATGTTTCTTTGCTTCTTTAACATCATATAAATAAACCCTAAATCAACCATAAATAAACACCAAACCAACCAAAGAAACACTAAAGCAACTCTAAGTAAACCCTAAACACTCCCTAAATAAATTTGAAGCTGATCCTAAATAAATCTTACACCAGCCTTAATTAGATTTTACACCAGACCTAAATAAGTTTTAAACTAATTCCAGACACGCTTTACACCAATCCTGGATAGGTCCTACACCAGTTCTAGACCTACTAACTAACCCTCAGCAAAACTTAAACCAACCCAAAATAGGTCCTCAACTAACCATATATAGATCTTACACCAAGCCTAAATAAAACCTATAACAAACCCTAAAAAGATCCTAAACCAACCCTTTAAAAACATTTAAATAAATGAACCCAAAAAAAGTTTAAAACCAAACGAAACCCCTAAACTAACTCTAAAACCAACCCGAAACGAACCCTACTTGCAAATTACCATGTTCCACGAACAGTTGGAGCAACAAAATGGTGCAACTTCCACTGAAAATAAAATATTCGAACTCAAAAGTGCTGCAAGTACCGTTGAAACGGCAGCCCTTACAAATTCCACCAAGATGGTGCACATGGAAAATGAGAAGTTCCAATTCCAAAACGTTGCGCGGACAGTTGAAATGGCAGCTTCCAGCTCCAAAATGCTGCAAATAGCAAGGAAAACGGGCAGAAAAACAGATCAAAAACAAGAAAAACCAACGAACCCGAATGCAGTCACGTAAAACACTTTTGTGACGCAAGTTTTTGAACAGTCTTGTGCATTCTAGCAATTTCCTCTCTGTTACCGGACCAATGCACTGTAGATAGTGGAATGTGGAAGGGGTTGGAGTGCTAAGTGTAGAGCGTAAAGAAAGTGGAGTGCTGAGTGGGGAATGTAGTGTGTAGATTGTGACATGGGGATTGTGGAGTGTAAAGTGTCAAGTGTTGGGTCGAAAGTGTGAAGTGTAGAGTATAAAGTGTAAAGTATGGAGTGTGAAGTGTGGAGTGTAAAGTGTGGAGTGTAAAGTGAGTACTGTAAAGTGTAGAATGTAAAGTGTAAAATGCGGAGTGAGGAGTGCAAAGCGTGGAGTGGACTGTAAAGTGTAAAGTGTACAGTTTGGAGTGTGAAGTGTGGAGTATGGAGTGTAAAGTGCGGAGTGTAGAGTGCAAAGTGTAGAGTGTGGAGTGTAAACTGTAAGGTGTAGAGCGTCAAGTGTGGAGTGTAAAGTGTGGAGTGCAAAGTGTGAAGTGTAAAGTGTAGAGTGTGAAATGTGGAGTGAGGAGTGTAAAGTGTGGAGTGTAAAGTGTAAAGTGTGGACTGTAAAGTGCGGAGTGTAAAGTGTCAAGTGTGGAGTGTAAAGTGTGGAGTGTAGAAAGTGTCAAGTGTGGAGTGCAAAGTGTGGAGTGTTAGAGTGTGCAGTGTGGTGTGTAAAGTAAAGAGTGTACAGTGTAGAGTGTTGAGTGTAAAGTGCCGAGTGTGAAGTGTAAAGTGTAGAGTGTGGAGTGTAAAGTGTCGAGTGTGGAGTGTGGAGTGTGGAGTGTAAGAGTGCAAGAGTGTAAG
>Ga0126342_10005881_pt1 | contig 21591 bp, 22 predicted proteins | sample Cyp1metagenome_FD_92528 | JGI IMG/M metagenome (GOLD analysis project Ga0126342, IMG submission 92528) | Coral microbial communities from Lord Howe Island, Old Settlement Bay, Australia - Cyphastrea 1 metagenome | ecosystem: Host-associated > Invertebrates > Cnidaria > Coral ... | reverse complement strand
AGATCAAGCAACAAGAATCCCGACCAAGCAAGCAATTTGATCGCGCAAGAATTGTAACAAGGTTGCATCTAAAGATCATCACAGCCTGAGCAGAAATTCAGTTTGGAAGGACCCACCACTAACCAACTTTGAGCTTGTGCCGGCTACGGGTTCGCCGAAGCGAGCAACAACTTCATGGCCAGATCAATACCTGGCACCCGTCGGGTGAGATTGCAGGAGTAACACCTCAAACAACGCACTGGCTGCAACAACTGCAGTCTTAGATCGATCAGGAAGCTGAAGGAAAGCTGATTCAGCTCCCACCTCTTGAAGGTAATGCTGAAGTGTTTCAACATTTTTCAGTCTCATCTTCCACATCAACTTTGAAATGTCCTCATCTGTCCGGTACATTTTCACTGCACCGCCAGCACGCATCGATGCTGGCGTGAGCCCCAAAGTTATGGGGATATACAGCTGGCTGAGCAACAAATTCCACCGCTTTCTAAAGGTAGAGGCTGAAGCACAGAACAATGGGCGGTCACTCTCAAAGTCTCCGAAAATACCTTGAAGAAAACCTGCAATGAGAGGGTCACTGATCTTTGCATGTTGAATCGCTCCAATGCCTCGCCGTTTACTTTTGGGATTTTGAATGCGGAGAAAAACTCTGCCAGGGTCTTCAGCCACTAAATCACTAGGCAACAGCAGATCACAACGCTTAGCTCTCAACACTTCGCCAGGACGGCATATGGCCTCGAACGCGATGACTAGAACCCCTGCAACTCGCTTCCAACCCAAGCAAAGGGCGAGACTGACCATTGCTCGGTACACCACATAGGGCAAAGGAGTTCTATGCACTGTCGGTTCCAGCATCTCCCATTTCGAAACCAGCTGCCAGGCAATCTGAAGATAAGGTCTCTTCAAAGGATCGTTTCGCTGCATATGCGTGATCAACTGTCTCAACAAGTAAATGCTTTGGCCAGTGGCATACAGAAACTTTCCAAATTCACAAACGAGCAGGCCAACCACTTCAGGCGACTTCTGCAAACCGGCTGCTGCTCCAGGACTGAAGTTTTCGCTAAGCCACCGCTGAAATGCCGACCAAACCTGATGGCCAAGCAAAACTGGTCCTGCATTCACTAGGGACGCTTGCTCAAGGACACTGACATCTCGTTGTGGAACACGCCGCGCTCGAGGTCCAGGATTGGAGGCTTCACCAATCCTACAATGTTCACACCTGCTGACCTTGGACAGGTTCACTTTTGGCTGCTTCAGTAACCCACTGTCGATCAACAAGCTCTTTGCCAACAGCCGACACAATCGTCTCGGATATGTTTGAGCCAGGCGAGTCCAAGAGCATTTGTGTTGCCGACACCAACCTTTCAGGGCAACATGGGTATGCTTTCGAGAACACCAGAAGGTCTGACCGCGTAGATGACAGTTGGTCAGAAAACGAGTTCGCTTACGCCAAATCGTTCCCATGGTGCAGTAATCCAATCGGCAGACATGTTCAACTGAATTTGATCCAAGCTCCCTGAATTCACGGAGATGCCAGAGGAAACTCCCATCGGGGTTTTCAACCCAAAACAAAATGGACAGCTCGTGGCAGAGTTTAATCAGGCCGCTCACCCAGATTGCATGAGCATTCCCTAATAGGACCTTCTCCTGCATAGCGCTGCTGATTCCTGCAATCCCATAGGGCTCGCTAGAACTACGAATTGGCGGCCGAACGGCACGACTGAATGAGGAACAAAAGATGGCGACTCCAAGTCCCAAAATGCATCCCGACTGCAGAAGACCTCTAATGGTTTCTTTGTTGTGGGGGCTAAGGACATCCTGCTCCAAGCCGTCATCAAGTTCAAAAGTGATCACCCAGACGTTACCCAAATCGGCCAGCTCATGCGCTACCCCTTTCTTCCCGGAATAGAGGTCCAGAAACCCTGCTGTTGTAGGTCTCCAGGATTTGCTAACCTTCCAGGAGCGAGGCAACACAAATTGTCTGAAAGGAATTCCTGCCAAAAGTTCTATCGCTGCTGGACTGAGTACACTGGCGGACTGAGCAGTACAAGCGACCAGACCAGTGGAAGAACCGTCCCGACCCAAAACTGCAGTGGGGCGAGCCCCCTGCACTGACAAAGAAGGGCTAGGCAAAGACGGCCTTCCACTGTCCCTGGTCGCTCCACTCTCAGTAACACCACCCCTCAACAGGTCACTCCGCTGCTTCTTTATTCTGCGAAACTCCTTGTGTCTCAAGATTCGCTGAGGCTTCCAGATCTTTTCTTCACCTGTGCCCAGTTCACTCAAAGGCGGGAGCCCAGAGCAGTCATAGCACCCTGCACCATACTTATCTAACCACGCATCAAAGTCAGTCGGGTCGCCTTCGATCGCAGTGACAATAGCGGGGCACAACTGCTTTGTAGGCCCGCGGACTTCGGCTCCTCTGGTCGGGTCATCAGCTGAATTGAACTCGGAAGGCACAAAACCAGCATTGCCAAACATGCCGCAACCAATGTGGATACCCAGTGATTGCTGCAGTTCTTGATTCAAAGCCAGCGAAGATGACCTCCCCTTAGTCCAAACCCCTAATGCCACTTGTGAATCGCCCAAAGAAAAGTAACGCGAAGGAAACTGAACCATGGCCGCCTCTTTTTCGGCCCGCAACATGCCTCGTAGTTCAGAAACGTTGATGTGGGTGTTGTCCCTGCACCTCTGACGACAAACTTCTGTGAACGGCAATGCTGTGGCCAGCTCAATCCAAAGTGGGTGGCTGGCCAATTGATGTCCATCCGGAAGTTCAGCATCTAGAGGCAGGGTCCCTTTCACTCTCTGAAATGCACGCAGCGGTGAGAGAAGTTTGGCCCAAACACTCTTCTTTAGTTTGTGGCGGTGCACTTCTTTCTGCAGGAACTCGGGCAACGGAGCTCGGGTCACTCCGATCCCCCATTCTGACGCGTCAGAGCTGTAAAGGTATCCAGCATTAGGGATGCGCAGAAGTGTAACAGCTAACGGTACAAGTCCCAAGCACAACAGCATTTCTTCCTTGAGGCTATCTGAAAGTTTCAGCACATGGTTTCGTTGGAAATCCCCATTCGACGCTGCATACACAACGTTGAGGAGTGAGAGCAACCGACGTCTGAACAGAAAAATTGCCGTCCACGAACCAACAAGGACTTCCAAAAGCCCAACAGTGCAAACCCCCATCGTCAAGACCCGCTGAGTAACTGCAATGACTGGAATAACTCTCTTTAAGTTTGCTTGTACCGTACCCGCAATGCCGTCAAACTGGCAACCCCAAAACTCACTCTTGGTTTCTTCGAAAACGGTTTTCTTGGGATGGGGAAGCAAGCCGACCCTTTGGTATTCCTTAATAGCTGACTCCAAACCAAACCGACCTAAAGAAGAAGTGGCGGAGACCTTCTCAAAATCACTCATCAAAATTCGTTCGAAAAGGACAAGATCGTCAATTACGACTCCACCAAAATAAGGCCCCCGAGGAACACTCATATCCATGGTGATTAGTGTGTCTTTGCCCAAAATTCCGGCCTGCACAAGGAGCCCCAGATGTGCTGTCTGCGCCAGCGCAACTGCCTGGGAGTCGCCCATCGCAAGAGTACGCAAACACAGATAGCAATAGGGATGTGCTTCAAGCTCAGGGCGATGACATCTAAAACCACGGAACTGCCGGGGATCAACAGCTCCACAAAGAGAATTTCTGGCCATTCTTTCTTCGGTGATGACAAAGCCATAGTAAAAATCCCGAAGATCAGTGGAGTTTACAACACAAATTTCGTCGCTTTCGAGTTGAATCTCCAACACAGGGGAAATAGATGCCATAGCTCTGACCCACCTATCCAAAGGGCGCTCTAGAACGTTGAAAGGCCGTGAGTCAAAAATCAAACGGTCATGGGTGAGGTCTTTGCAGACTGAAAAGAGGCCTGCTTGGTACCCAGCCAATACTTCAGATTCACTAACCATTCCTAAGCGACCGCAAGCATCCAACTTTCTGAAGAGACGCATCTTTTCAGCTCGACTGCAATGGATCTTCACAGGCGGAACCTCCTCTGTACTCTCGCCCGGGGGCATAGCTGAGTTAATGGGCCGCTCAAAGACCTCTCTGCTTTTTGCATCCAGGTAGGGACAAGGATTAAATGAAGGTTCGCCTCGAAATTCCAACCGGTCACTCTGAATAGGCCGAGCAGTCATATGGCTGGATCCGGTGATTGCTCCGAGGACTTCGCCAGGAGGGGCTCGACGTAAGCCCGGTGCAAAGGCTCGAGCAACTTTCTCAGAGTGTAACCTCTTCGGTCCAGCGGCCACAGGGCGATCATAGTTACCAACGATCGTAGCTGCAGCAGTTTCTTCGAACTCCCACAGTTTGCCCAAGGCTCCTTCAAAGTCTTCGATCTTACTAGCAGTGCGACCCATGTCAAAAGCCGACACGGGAGAGGCTGTTCGGCTTGCTTCCATAGTATGCTCCAGATGTCGGACCACACGCCACTGACTTCGGGAAAGCTTCCGCCCCAACAAAATCTCAGCCGGAGCAGTGAACGGCCTTCTCAAATGCAACCAGTTCAAGATAAGCACAGCCAGATTAACTGCTAGTGAGAATGGTCTGTCCGCTGCACCATCAACTTCTGAGTTGCGAATCCGCCGCAGCACCGCCGGGTAAGGGAGAGGCATCGGCCACAAGGAAGCAGTACTCTCACAACCGGGAGTAGCTGGTCTAAAGAGGGGCCTGAAAAAGCTGCAAAGCCCTCCATGAATTTGCAAAAGAATGCGGAAAGCGGCCGACCACCAGCAACGAATGTTCACGGTTGAAGCATTGGCACCCGGCACACTTCCAGCACTAACAGAATTCGAGGTCGGGACTTTCTTCGAAGGCTTCCGACCCTCATGCATAAAAATCTGAGTTGCATCACTCAAGACTCCTTCTTTGGAGCCTCCTCTCCGCCGCCACCTTTCTTGCCTTTCCCGCCTGGTTTCTTCTTGTCTCTGTCCGGGCCGCCCTCTCCGCTCTTCTTGTCCTCCTCTACTCCCTTGCCTATTTTGCTCAGTTTCGACCTCCGCTCTGCGTAGTCGTCCAACTCCTTCACCCGGAACATCAGGGCGTCTACCCACCTCGAGTCCAGAAGACGTGAGTGAGGACTCTCGCCGAACTCTGGCGGAGTGTGTCGGGAGAACGACCCGAACGGTGGAGAGCTGCTTTCCATCAGTACTTCCGACGCTAACAGCCATTGGCCCCGATCGCAGGCAACTTGATCGATCGCTGCAAGAAGGAGTCCCAAGCGTGCTTGACATTCCATATGGTTGCCAGCACGAGCAGCGTCGAGAGCACCAGCAACTGCTCATGATATTCTGACAGTAGGGCCCAGATTGGGGATCCGACTGCGGTGTTCTAGCCACCCTCGAAAGGAGCCATGTCGGACAGGTTCTCCTGGGATCGCTTCTCGAGATCCAAAATCGACAAGCATGAGTTGCTCGATCTTCTTGAAGATCTGCTCTGGAGATTCCAGGAGGCTCCGTTGGAGAGCTTTCAGGATGGCAGCTTGTCGGCGATTGTTCCCGGAGGTCACTAAGTTGTGACTCCCTCCGTCCAAGCCGGATGGGTCGTCCAAGAGGTCGTCCAAATCTCGATGTTTCTTCTTGGAGTCGTTGAGTGCTTCCATGATCGAGGTCAACTTCAGTACAGCCGTGCTGATGGGATCGGCCGAACCGGCACTCTCTTGGACTGCATCTGGTGGGTCTGCAGATGCCGGCTCGTCCTCGGATTCGCCAAGGACGTTCTGAGTCTTTGGTATCTGCCTGGCTGGCAGATCTGCTAGCTTCCCACTCTTCCTCTGAACAACACGAGACATCTCTTCTAAATGCAAACGGCTGACTCCGGCCTGCAGGGCTGCTTGCACAACTGACCGATCGAGTCCTGGCAAACCAAAATCTTCTCGAGGAGGGAGTGGGGCGACTTTCACCTCGGGAATGGCTCTCTTCGGAGTAGCCTGAGTCTTCGGGGCAACTGAAGAGGTTTGAGGTGCCCTCAGTTGCTCCAACAACTCTTTCATGCCGTCTTGAATTCCGGCGACTGCACTTTCCAGGTTCCCAATGCGACGTTCTGCACCGGGCTTTATTCGACTTTGCCTTGCTGCTGTCGAAGAAGCGGTGGCAAAGGAGAACTTGTCGTCGGCCACCTCCACCAAGGCTTGCCCAAACGGCAGGACCAACGTAGTGCCATCTTCGGACCAAAACTGAAAGTCCAGGACTTCTCCTGAATCGGGCTGGATGGCCTCTTCCCATTCTGGGCCCAAAAATTCAATCCAGGCTTTGGTGAAGATTCCTTCCAGAGGTACCTCTTGCGATGTCGGATCGCAGGCAGCGAGGCTGAGGAGCACTGTTTTCGACAGACACCTAGCGGGCAAAATGCGGTTGGACAGAGAACGATGCCACACCGGATGGGGCACGGCGACCAAAAGGCGACTATGGATCTCGGCAATGAGGACGCAACAAACCTTCTTTTCTCCAGCTGTGTCAGAGAAACAAAAACATGCACTTTTGTATTGAAGGTCAACGTCAAGGTCAGGAGTCCAGACCAGATGACTACGGATAACCTCACTGTGCGAAAGAGGCTCTCCGTCTTCACTGATTCCTTGAGGCGTCTCAGGCACTTGCTCCTCTTCCTCCATCGTGGGAAACGAAGCCTACCTCAACCTCACACCACTCGGCCACAATGCCCACGTCTGACCAACGGGGGAGTCCCACAAAAATGGATTCACTCAAACTGTTACCACGCTTGCAGAGAGCAACTGCGGGTGCAGATGGAGACACCACTTGAGCTGGGTTCAGAACTTGTCCCTCGTAGGTTTTATTCCCTTTGCCAGATTCTGATCCCTTTGCCACGGAGGTAGGAGTAGCCCTGCTCGCTGCTCCAGTAGGTGGTGCACCCACCAACTCAAAATCACCTCGTTGCTCTAGCTCACCTAAACGATCCTCCAAGGCGCGGACAGTCAGACGGAGGGAAACCAATTCACCTTCCAACACCTCAATTCGTGACTCAATGGAACTCCTGGGCATCAAACAGCCCTATACAGGTTGGTGTACTTGCCTCCGTTACCAGTGCTCAGCAATTTGCTTCTCACCCACAAAGTCCAAGCTTGTCGCAAAACCAGTAGAAATTCAATGCAAGGCAGGAGCAAAAGACCGCAAATCACACCAATCACTAGAATGCCTAGTTCACGTTCACTTAAGTCCCAAGAAGCCCAAATGGTACAATGGCAATCAGATGAGATTAATCGATCAGATGGCTCAGCTAGCACAGGCACGGGTGAGCTATGGCTCCAGTCACGCAGCAATTGGATGATCAAACTGGAAAGACCACCTCCGGCAAACCCGATGCTAAGGTGACGGGGCTCGTTGGCCATGAACTTCGAACCCTTGAATGCTACGCGCCATTCCACAAAACATGAGTTTCATATATGCATATATACATATGACATATACACACACATATAATTATATATTCTGCGCGTGTGTGCGTTTAATTTTGTATAACAAATATATTTTGTATATTCATATATGCAGTATATATATATATATATATCATTATTATTATTGTTAATTATCATTATTATGTTATATACAGATATACAGAGAGATAGAGAGAGGGAGATCTAGATTTGGACAAACCCACACATCCTGGCGGTTCCAAAGTTTGCTGAGTATGCTTCAAGTAGGCTGCAGAAGAGACCCGAGCGCTGCACCTCCTCTCCCTGCTGCGCAGCAGCTTGCTGTACGGCGACACGGCCTTATAGCGCATGGAAGGACCATATCATGTGCCATGCTCAAGTCAAATGAGCAGCGTCCAAAAGGGCTAATTAAATGCCCATGTCGCATGGGTTTGCTTACGCGTGTGCTTACGCGCTAGTTATATACTTACGTGATCTTATGTGATCACGATTTTGACGTACACGGGGGTTGGGGTGTGAGACAGTCTTACGCGACGCTTACGCACTTGAATTACTTGAATTGCTCAAAACGTGGTTTTCCTGCAAAGAGTTGCTTAAGGAGCTGCTTAGGACATGTTAACAAGGATACCTCCGCATGGGCTTACCCCAGCTTTCACAACCCAGGGTTTGCGCCGGACAGCCATACACAAATGGAAGGCGAGCTGGCTCAAATAGGGGGATGATGGATCATGGACAGCATCCCAGCCGAATGGGTGGGTTCATAACCCCGAAACATCGGAAGGCGAGCCATTGCAGCCGTGCTTCGTAGCTGCTCAGCCACCATTGCCTCTTCCTCATCATCGTCATCCGGCTCGGCAGCAGTGCCTGGGATGTCTGGAACCGAGTCATTTCTTGGGGTCATGATCATAAGGCATGGTGAAAATTTAAAACAATACCATTGAAATATCCTAAAATTTCATAAAATATCATGAGGTGTTGCTTTCTTTATGGGGGTGATCATTGTAGTTCTGATGGAAATTGGACGATTTGAAACCACTAGCCAGTCGCGCAAATTCATTCACATTATCACATTCGATAATTGGATGGTGGGGCCCCTTTTGCCCGATTTGATCCTGGGCTGAGGGGGTTTATGGAAATCACGCGAACATGTCTAACTAAGCCTACACCCCAAGCTCAAACGTATCAACAGGGAGGGTAAAAGAAGCGACAACTCTGAATGCACTGGTTCTTTACGGAAAGATACGGAAAGTATATGATGATCATTGAGAATATGTCAGTTTCCTTCCTTTATCTTGAGAGCTTTCAGGCGTCACTGAGAGAATGAAAAACTGGAGCTTGAATTTCTCTTTGTCTACACAAGGTGCTGGCATTTGCTGCACTTGCCCCAGCACTGGCTGCAGCACCCGCTGTTTCTGCCCGATCCCCCCGATCTGCACTGTCCCAATGGGGGGCTTGGCTGGGCTCGCTCAACTCTTCTCCATCTTCTCCAACCAAGGGCGGCAAATCGTCATCCTCCATGGCACATGGAGCTCGAGCCAAAGCTTGAATCCCCTGAGGTCGTAGTGGTCCTGCTGTTCTGGTCCTGCCACCCCAATGATTGTACTGGCCTCATTCGGTCTGATCCAACCAGTTCTGAGTCGGTTTGAGCTTGAAAAAATCACCGTTCCTTACCCAGCAGGTCATCCCTCGCCCATCTACTGGTAGAAACGGTACCATATAAAGGGCCGGTCATCAGCTCCACGCATACACGCTGAAAGTCGAGGGCGGAACCGTGAAACATCTGCAGGAGGACAAAGCTGACAGCACCTCAAGGCAGGGCAAGGAGTTAGAAACACTTCGGCGTGACTGACAATGGGCCACCCCTAACCATCAAATCACCATAAAATGATGGGGATAATATGGGCTCGGGAAAATCAATGGAAAATCATGATGAACGATTGGATGGAATCGGATTTTCCCATCATTTTCAGATCCATTTGGAAGAGGGGTCAAGCACCCAACCCCCTGCTCAGCGCCCAGGGGCCCTTGAGAAGCAACCCTGGCGTTTTTGCCGGTACTTCCGCAGCTCCTCTAGTTTGAACCTGGAGTTTCAGATGTTTCTGTGCAGAAATTTCCCTCAAGTGGAAGGGAAAACGTGATTGTACAGTTGAAATCCCAATCGATTTGGGGCTAAAAACCATGGTTTCCTCTAGGTTTTCCCTTAATCCAATCCATTGATCAACTGATGCAGGCGAGTAACCTTTGACAGAAAAAGCCCTATGGTCAGTTCCTACACGTTCTGCAGCGGAGCACCACATGAACTACCCAGCTTCTAGTTTTATTGCTTGATGCACCCGTTCAAATTTTCTGGGGACAGTGCTCGTCATCCGCCATCTGCATTGCAATGAGTGGATTGTCACCTAGCACCGCGGGAGCTTTTCACGATGGAATTGTGAACTGAGTGAGAACTGCTAAAGCCCTTCAAGTTATCAAGTCATTGAAGCGAAAATCATACAGGAAGCCGTTGTCTTGACCTTCACATCACAGGGTTGGTTCAAGCAGATGCTCATCCCTACTGTCAAACCCAGAACAAGCCACATCGGGTTCGATTCTCGTGCTTGAGTGTCGAACGAATTTCCTTCACCCGCCGGATCATTTGCTCCACCTGTCAGCTGCTGCTGTTGTGAAGGTGCTTGGCTAGGGCATCTCTTCCATTCTAGGACCAATCATATGGGACCTGGTTCTTGATTGAGAAGATTCCACCACCGAAATGGAAACATTGATCTTCCAACAAGGCTCTATATCAGGTTTCATCTTCTAAGAGTGTATCTCTCTATACAACCTTTTTACCGAAACACATGCACACATGGGTGATCACACGTGTGTACACACTGAGCACATCACCGGGTTCACGATCAGCCGGTTTGCATCTCTGGAGAACATCAATGACCTGTCAGCACGGGCCCGAGTAAAATAGCGCTGATCTTTCTATGGTTTTTCTATCTTGTTGTGGCTTACTCGTTTTTCACTATCCTTATCCAGACTGTGACTATTCGTCACTTGGAACGTCTTCGCCTTTCCTTTTCCCATCCTCCAAGTCCTCCAAGTGCCCGTGCCCAGCCAATAGCAGCACTAGCACGAAGCTGGTGGTCGCAAGGCCTTAGCCAGAGACCGGTGCCTAACATGGCGAGATGGGAAATTCCCGCACTAAATGGAGTTTTTGAGATGTTTACAGCTGGGATAATAAGAATTACATGGGGGCGGGGATAACTGTGTTTGATGACACCAGAGGGTGTTGGTTCCATCTTACAATCCCGAAGATTTTTTTGCTGAACATGGCACAAACATCAAGCTACAGCTACAGCTGCTGCAACGGGCTCAGCTAAGGGCTGAAAATCGCTGTTTCTGTGTTGAAGGGCCTGCGGGATCGGGTTTGGCCTACTCCGCAGACCTATGAATTGTTCTTTTGCAATCAATCCAATGGTGTGTCCTGTGCATGTTGACATCTTTTTGATGCACGTGTTTTGCCTTGTCACGATGTTTCATCCTACACAACTGCTTCAACTTGCATACCTGTCATTTGTTTAAAGCGTAAAAAAACTCCGAAAATTTTGAATTGCCCTTTTTCTCGCAGAAACTCTTTTGGTGTGCCCTTGGTTGATATATCCTTATGCCCAATCCGTGCCTGACATCGAAATAAAACTCGAAGCGCCACTCCTCAGGCTTTGGGGTTTCATCAACCCTCTCAGGTCGATTTTTCGAGGGAAAATATTACAAGTCTCAACATGTCTCAACCATCAACATCCATCCACTTGGTCCATCCACCAAGGGATGTTTTTTTTGGGTCTCCCCACGTCAAAGGCCGATCTCGTCTGCCACACGGGAGAGTAGCGCAAGGACTCCGTGACGCGAAGGTCCTGGCAAACAAAAAATAAATGGGTGGAAGCGGAAAGAAACAATTCCACAATCAATATAATGATATGGTATATTTTATTACATGTTGCCATAGCATATCATATGATATCATAATGTAACAATTATTATATTATACATTGTACATTATACATTACGTATTAAACATTATATATTATATATTACTTGTTGTGGTTTATACATTATGCATCATATATTATATATTGTATGTTATATATTGAATATTATATAAATTATATATTAAATATGATATATTATATCTTATATAGGACCTCATGCATTCCACTTTTGCATCCAAAGGCCGGTCTTCTCTATGGCCTAACTGTGCTAGGCTGCACAATTCAAAGTTGATATATTATATACTGTATATTATAATATATTATATATGATGTGATACACTATATTTTATACATTACAGTATGTAGTATGCATTATATATCATATGTTATATCATGTATATGATCATATGCATACATGAATGTATACACTCCACAATAGGCAAATGCTCTTCCAGGATGGGTCCTGGGGACAAGCCACGACGTAGGAGACACCCGCCAGCTCTTCCGCGATGATGGACACACCTTGGCTCCACCAGGGAGTTGAAGCCCTGGATGCTGGGAAATCCCCCACTAAATGATCTGGGAATATATGGGATGATATGGGCATTGAAACGGGTCATTTTCCATGATGGCCAAAGGGTACAAACACCGCAACCCCCAAATCATTCGAAATTCTGTGTCCGTTTGTGGATTGAAACATCTTGAAAGCGTTTTTTGCTTCCCTCAGACCCTCAAGCTTTGATCCCTGCCTCAAGCTGGATCCATCCTGGGGTGCCAAACCTTTCAGGTATGACCCAGTAGTGACCGGGCAGTCTGTGTTCCACTCAGCTGCTAAGAGCTCCTGCATGATTCTTGAATGACCAGAAAACAACCCAATGCTTCAACGCAACCATGACTTGTGATTAAAATATGTCAACAAATGTTAAACATTCAATGAAAATTGTACATAGTGACCTAGTTTTACCGTGTTTTATCATGATTTACCCAGAAAATATGAGGTTGCTAGCATCCCAAAAGGCGAACGCACGATGACCCGCAAGCAAGTCTGTGGCTTCATGGCATCCCATCTCCACCCTGAAGATGCTGCCCTCAATCAAGGTCTCTTCAGAATTTTTGGGACCAAGAAATCAGAAGGTCCAAACCATGGCGGTTTGGGTCACTGGTCTCCTGCGCTCTGGTCGGCAAGGAACCCAGGTTATAGATCGCGGCGGGCTCTGCCTGCGAGATGCTGAGACTCGCATCAAACAAACAGGCGTCACGTTTTGTGTACTGCTTGGGGTTCAAGAGCTTAGCTTTGTGGTGCATCGATTGCTGTCAAACACCCCGAGAAAAGGTCGGGTGTTGATGGAAGAATTCTGGCAAAAAGATTCATCATAGAGCCGAAGAGTAGACTCGACATTTTGACAAGGACCCACAGTTTTTGTCAGAACTGGCATCTTTTTGTTGATTGTCAGGAATATTCGCAGAACTTTGCATAAATGACCCAAACATGCGATGACATCTCATTCTGGATATCCATTCCCACTGCTGAGTAACAAAGGGATCAACATCCACTGAAGAACTACCTGATCTAATTGACAAATGGCAGATGGTCTGCAAACCACAGGTACTAAAATTGGGATCCCCATGGTGTCCACCAGGAAGTCACAGATGCCTCCGACATTCTGTCGAAGCTTTCCACCACGGTGAAGTTGAGTCTCGCTTTGCCAGCCTGGCCAGTCGTAGTCTCGGAGACTGGTGGCTCCACAGAATGATCCCCATGCCGTCATTGAAGTTCTGTATAGATCTGTATAGATCTGTTTGGTATTCCATGCCACCAGGAACTACCATGGGATTGGACATGGCTAAATGCCTTGGGACTTGGTTTGCAACTCTTGGGCAGAGTAGACATACACATGCGTAATTATCCGTACACATGCAAGCATTCATGACTTTTCCATAACATATGTCTCTGTTTGATTCTGCTCCTGCGGGTATGCGTGCCAAGGGAATACATGTTTAAAGTTTAAAGACACTCGTACTGCATATCTGCATGAGAAGAACTTCACATAACATTCAAATGTCTTCCAAAGGTTTGCAAATGCAAATATGGTACGATACGACATTATACATTACATATGTGTGTGTGTGTCTCTGCGTGTGTATGCTATGCATGCGTGTGATTATATGTCTGTGCGTGATGTTACATTATTATGTGTTTCCTTCTTGATCGTCGGGGGGCAAGGCTTTCCCTGCCTTTCCAGTGACGAGGCTCTCGTTGTTGCCACGAATGCCCACAAAGTACAAGTGTGCTGGCGATCAGGGTTTGGTACGACAAGTGAGTACGACAGATACATGGTGAATAAATGATAACCTTCAGTAAGCCACATAAAAATGGATGTATCCACATTTATCCCATTTACAACTAGGTCAAGGTTTGATTTGGGGGCAAGATCTGACGCAAAAATGGGTCGAGATGTACAACATGCTCTCAGGCCCCTCCAAGGCCCGTACCCCAGAAGCCATTGGAGCAGGAGACCGTCTCGGAGTACCTTGCCAGTTGCTTAGGACGTCCATCGTGTGAGGAAAACGAAAAGATACGAAAAGGGACAACATCTTTGCAGCTTGGGAATTAAAGCCATCTTTGCATGCCATCAAAGACTCATCTTCCTGCAAGCGCACCGGCAAAAGCTCTGCAGGCCCTTGCCAGCATACCAATTGTGGTAGTAGACCTTGGAGGTTGTTTAAGTGCCACTCTTGAAGAAGCATACAAACAGCAGAGGCAAGAAAAAGCAGAGCCCCGCAAAACAAAAGGCAACCAAGTCCAGACAGGAATCAGTCATTTCTCTCAAGCTTTATGATTTGGCACATGCGATTAAACAAACAACAACTGCAAATGCAACACGCACAGTACATCAGATAATCAGAATATATTATATATAATATTGCCAATATTACCCATCCCATCATCACTCATATGCTGCAGGCTGTCCAAATTGGCTGCTCTGAGGAAAATCCCAGGCCCAGACGTAGGTCAACATGGAATGCCAATATCTTGCTCTATCTGTGATGCTGCCCGACGCGTCATAGTCCTATCGGGGTCCATGATCCAACCACCTTGTTGTTGGAAGTTGTAGCCCGTGTTCATCAAACCCGTCATGGTTTGGACATACAACGCTTCATGGTTTGGAAATGTTTGGAAACTTTGGCTACGTGGCACACCGCATGGTGAAGCCGTGAAGCTTTGAGGGCCTAAGCAGCAACAGCAACACCTCAGCTGCCCTCCTTAAAGGACTCCATGACTTGGTCAGCACCATACCTCAGCCGTCATCCGCATCCGCTGGTTCACGTCCACATCCTCCACGTCGCGCAGCTGGGTGCCCCACTCAGCGGAGAAAGGAGATTGAGTGAAGTCATCTACTTGAAGCAACGGCAAGATGACCATCATCGCCTGCACAGCATGACACATGGCATGAGGGACTGAAGTGGCTTGAGGGTCTGAAAAGCACCAAACATCTCCAAACATCATAAAACCCAAATCCTGCCCATCGGGTTTAAGTCCTCCAGCAACGGTCTTAGGTTTCTTGAAACGTTTGTCAACCAGATTCTCTGCACAAACTCGACCCCCAAGGTCCCAGGCAGATTGCCGGTACCCTCTGCTCTGTGCTCCCGTGCCAGGATCAGAATGATCACACGACGCGTGGTCATCTCCGACCTTCTAACACTCGGATCACTCAGTGCTCGCAGCAGGGGAAAGCATGGGGAACAAGTGGTCATGCGGGGCAGAATGCAGGGAATTCACCCTCAGTTCCCAGCAACTTTTTGCCCAGGGTAGATTCCTGACCCGCTTGGTTCTGCACCTCAGAAATTCTCTGCAGCCCACCACCCCAAATGCAATCAACCAGTAATGTATGGAAGAGGTCAAAGGAAGAGAAAACCTTTCTCGGCTTGCAAGGCGATCATGCAAAACACCGAATCCAATATTGGGGCTAATATGGCCTTCTAAAACCAAATGTGTGTTTTTTGGTGAGTTGGTTTTCTTCTCTATATACATTTGCATCTGAAACGATTTTACTTGTGCAAATAAAGCCATCATGTAATGCTCATCCTCCATTTGCAATGGTTGAACCATCTTATTTTGGGAATCAACATGTTTCCCGCCCAGAGGGCGACCCTCAGTTCCTGACCGCCGTCTCTTCGGCATCTGCAAACAGTTGGCAGCAACAAGCAGACCGTGTTTCACGTGACCTTTTGGACCGTCAACCAAATCAACCAACGTTTAATCATCCAACATTGTTGGACACCCCAAAAATGTATCAAAATGTGAACATGTCACTTGGACCCGGGGAGAACCCTTTTTTTCGGGGGGGAAACCCTTTTTTTTGATGGCTGCTGTTCCTCACCTACAAGCGCTTCATCATCCTGTTCATCCCACTCATCATCTTCGCCCTTGGCGGTCGCCCTCAAAGCCTCGGCACTTCGGAATTTTGCCTAATTCGTTGGGCCTTTATATAGATACACATCACATGTGCGCATAGAATGTACAATTTAAATATAGATCTACATATAAAGTAAAAATGTACGTGTATATATATAATGTGTATGCATATGCATGCATATTCAAATGCCGTATGCATACCAACTTTATATGTGTATAACCCAGAACGGCTTTTTTTTATATGCTGTGGTATGATCCGATGTGGTACTTCTGTACGAAACTATACCACACACATCCATACACAATATTCATTGACATGAGTTGTAGCCTGGCATACTAAAATAAAAATCTACCATTTGGTTATTTGACATAGCCATGGTATAGATGGCCCATTTATAGATGGTTTACCTATTAAAAATGGTGATTTTCTATGGCTACGTTAAATACCCAGAGGTATTTAATTTATAGCGATGTATTGTACCAATTTGATCCAATTTGTACCAATAGTGCCAGGCCAAGCAGCGGCTTGTTGTTTCCGCCTCGCTCTTTCTCGACCAGCCTCGGTCAGGTCTAGGTCAGGTGTGCTGGGCCGAGATACCGCCGCCGTTACAAGTTGCAAACATCGTTAGTAACGGTTAGTTTAATGTACCTAAGAGTCTAAGAGTAGATTCACAGCCACCCATTAAGAAGATTTGGGAATAGATGTGAGATGATATTAAGATACAAGCATTACTGCAATGAAAACAAAACAGAACAAAACGACAATCCATGAGCCCCACCCATTGAGGTTCCGAAAAACCAATACTCCAAGAGCCAAAAGTGGTTTGTGCGATTGGTTTTACCACACGGACTACCTGACTACCCGGACTACCCATCTCTTTCAACGCCCTGCGGTGCTCTGCACCAGCTTGCACCTCGTATAAGGCTTTGTAGAGCTTGAGGATTCTCACCTGGGCAGGACTTAAATAGATCGCCTTAACGCCGAATTCACGTGAACACTAACCGTGGCACCACATATGCAGTCATTTTGTTCACACTTCAGGTCTGCATGATTTTAACTCTAGACTTTGTTGTGCCATCAACTTACAGCCTGGATCTTCGAAAAAATCAAACATGGAAATCGGACATCCCCAATGATACAGTAAATGGAGGTTTATAGCTGGCAAAATAATCCAAAATTATCTATAAAAACCTCCATTATAGATTATAGCTGGTTTCTATTTACTATATTTACCATTATAGATTGTATCTATATTTATAGCTATAAGCAGCTGATTTCCCCATGTTTCATTGTAGGCCGTGCCTGCCCTGAGGCTGCGACTAGTCTCAAAACGCGGATCATCCTGGCAGCTTTCGCGCCAATCCGCGCAGTCCTTGGTGAGGGGCCATGACCAATATCTCTTGGATCATCCATGATGAATAGACATATGTATATAATGTATCTATATCTCTATCTCTCTATCTATCGATCGATCGATCCATCTATCCCTCCATCCATCCATCCATCTATCTATGTATATATATATAATTATATATTATATATATATATATATATTTATTTTAAAAAAAAGACATATGTCTGAGGGCCTGGTAGAGAAGTTGAGACATTTTGGATCGTTTTGGCCGGGAATATTTCTATTCCGCCACTTTTTGAGCAAAAGAGAAAGGTCCAGCAAGTACCCATCCAATCCGTCTTTAGACTGGACCTTCAGCCCCATCCCAAGAAGGGCAAAGACAAAAAGGCCTCCCCCCGCGCCTGCCACTGCGAAGGGAGCTGCTATCACCGTTTCCAGCTAGAAGATCATTGATCTTGGCGCCAGCGTCATCATCATGACCCAAGGAGCCACGGATCACTGGCTGGCAACTCTTGGACTGAGGCCAGGACCCAAGTGAGATCTAGCACCAAGGTGACGGTTGACACAAGGTCCAGAATAAAGAAGAACCCGAGCCAATAGTCAGACTCAGTGAGCCGGAAGGTTGGAGCGCAAGAGGTGTAGGTGGTGGTCACATCACAGCACTTCAAATACGGAAAAAACATGAAAAAACCATGTCGCAAAGCTTCGTGTCTTAGGCTCACACCTTCCCCATCACGGAGATGACGATTTCAAAGCTAAAAATGGCAATGCATACTAACACCTCAGGCAATTACCAAATCAGGAGGCTTCGCAGCCACCTTGACAAAAGTTGACAGCAGCTGACACCATGGAAAGGTTGCAGCATCTCAGGCATCGGCCATGACATTGAACCACAGATCTGCTGGCTTCTCAGTGAAAATGATACGAAAGTCATCGCCCGTGAGCGCATAAATGGTCAGAATCGTGGTGAGACCTCGGAATGCTGCAACCACGCGCAGATCACTCAATTCAAATGGCACAAGGAAGGTGACCCAGATATCCCACAGTTCCACATCTGTGCGCTGACATATAGCTTTGGCAATCCCTGACGGCTAGCTGGGCCGCTGGTCACTGGCGCCCTTCCCTGGACTGTGTGACTCTGCGGCCGGACTGATAAAAGCGGAGTTCTCCACCAGAAAGCCCGAACACCTGGAGAACCGCTTCGTAACCCCACTCCAAGAGGTCGGGGCAACCCGGCAAGAGCACAACAGAACCCTGCGCCGTGCCTGACATAGCATGGGGGTTTCGCCTGCAAGCTGATAGCTGGCTGGTTTTGATTTTGTTGCTGGGGGATAATTTTGTGTTCCCATTGAATCAGATAGAGATAAGAATTGTGTATTCTATACGTGTGTGTGTGTGTGCGGTCATGCGCATATACAATTAGATATGATTGCATATGATTCTTCATGGTTATGTATGTTTCTGTATGATTGCGCGTGTTGTGTATGTTCATGTATCTTCAAACCTTTGTCTGTGTGTGATTATGTTTACATTATATGTGATTGTATCTTTTAGATTATTTTAATGCATAGTTATATGTTTATATATGATTATGATGACTAGTAGTGTGTGTGTGTGTGATTATGTATGTGTGCTATGTAGGTCCAACTGTATGCAGGTATGAGCGTTGCCAGAAGTTTCATTAGGGTTTAGTGTAGGGTTAGTTTATTGAGTTCATTTTAGGCTTTACTTGGGGTTGGTTTAGGTTTCTTCTAGGGCTTATTTGGGATCTGTTGAAGGTTTTTGTTGGGGTTATTTCTATTAAGGTTGGTTACTTTGGGCTTCTTTATATAGGGTTTATGGTTGCGGAGTGCTTCAGTTTAGGGCTCGAAGCGATGTATAGTAAATAGCGGGAATATGTTTAAGACATGTTTCAGTATAGTCAAAGTTCAAAATGAATTCTGTCTCGTCTTCCTTTCATGCAAACACACGCAATATCAATATTGCATGTTTGCTGTTTGCAAAAACATGCTCCGGAACAACACGGCACTCCTGCATGGAACTCCGGGTATTTCGAGTAAATGTCAGCCCAGTAGCGGTACGCATGTAAATATATAAATATGTGTGTGTGTGTGCAAAGTGCGTGTGCGTGTGTGTGTGTGTGGAAAAAACAGACATGCATGCAAATATGCATAGTGCTGTGAGAACACAAACAGAAACACATGAAACACACAAAGAAATACACAAAATAACGAATTATAACGATATATTTTTCCCAAAGCCGATTCAACGTTGAAATTAGCGTCCCACAACGGGGTTCAATCATCCTAGCGCGTGGAACAACGTAGCTGTCTTGGGACCTCACGACACCTCACCACAGTCCCATCCGCCCAAGCCTCCACTTTGGAAGGCTTATTGACCCTTTTGCTCCCTCGATTGGAATAGCCATCCACCCCCGATATCCGATGGATGACCTGGCTTGGCACAGTGGCACAGAGACATGTGTGGCATCCGGAGATCAGGACTGCGCCAGGAATCGAGGTTTGTGGGATTGAAATCGATCAAGTCGTCATCGATCATTTCGGTTCATGGCTAAACCCGTCATTGGGAGAGATATCATACATCCTACAACAATGGTCCCTCAAGCTTCCAACTACACTCTTCTGCTGCGATACTCCAATGCAATGCAGGTCAGAAAACTTTGCATCTCAATAGCATCTCATAAGTTGAAGAGGTCATTGGAATGAAAAACTGGAAGTTTGACCTGAGACCACTGGCTTTGAAACGCGGAATGTTGAATTTGCTCAAGGCGCCCAATAAAGAACATTCCCCTGATAGATTCCCACAAGGATTCTAAGGATGTACTTTCCATGCCATAGTTCCCATTGGTCAAACCTCCAGCCCCAAGGAATGTACTCACCTCTGAGGTCGAGGAGGCCACACTAATCCCTCCACTGGAGGAGCGAGAACTCCTGGTTTTTGTCCTGCGAGAGGTGTCACTGCATCCCCAATTGTCCGTGAAGAGTTGCCATTGGCTATGCTGCTATGCCTGTTTGCCAATTGCCAGACTGCCAATACTAAAAAAACACAGAAAACAACACTGAGAATAACACCCGCCCAACCACTGTCTGCCAGGGTTGGGCCGGCCAACCACTGTCTTCGGCCTGGAATTTCTTTGGCTGCGCCTTTGGGTCCTGAGTTGAACCGACAACATCTGACACTAGATCACAACTGCCACAAATGAAAGGGTCCGCCACCGTGTTCTTTTGCACGTAAATATCTATCTATCTATATATATATATATATATCTATCTATCTATCTATCTATATCTATCTATCTATCTATCTATCGATCTATCGATCCATCTATCTATCGATCTATCGATCTATCGATCTATCGATCTATCGATCTATCGATCTATCGATCTATCGATCGATCGATAGATCGATCTATCGATCTATCGATCTATCGATCTATCTATCTATCGATCTATCTATCTATCTATCTATCTATCCATCTATCTATCTATCTATCTATCTAGTCTGTCTTATCTTATCTTACCTTATCTTATATTATTTGTTCTTTTCCATCCAATCTATCTATGTTTCATTATATATCTATCAATCCATCTGTCTAATCTAATCTAAACTATTTAATCAAATCTATTCTAGCCTAATCTATTCTATTCCAATCTGATCTTATCCTACCTATCTAATCTAATCTAATATAATATAATTTATATAATAAAATGTAATATAATATAATCTTAATCCTAATCTAATCGTATCGTATCATAATCCTGATCTAATCTTATCTTATCTTAATCCTAATCTAATCTTATCTTAATCCTAATCTAATCTTATCTTAATCCTAATCTAATCTTATCTTATCTTATCTTAATCCTAATCTAATCTTATCTTAATCCTAATCTAATCTTATCTTGATCCTAATCTAATCTAATCTTATCTTAATCCTGATCTAATCTTATCTTATCTTACTGTAATCCTAATCTAATCTAATCTTGACTTAATTCTAATCTAATCTCTAATCTTATCTTATCTTATCTTAATCCTATCTAATCTAATCTTATTTTAATCCTGATCTAATCTAATCTTATCTTATCTTACTGTAATCCTAAGCTAATCTTATCTTATCTGAATCCTAATCTAATCTAGTCTTATCTTTATCTTACTGTAATCCTAATCTAATCTTATCTTATTTTAATCCTATATAAACTAATCTATAGTCACGGACACCCAGTTAGCAGGAACCAGCCAAAGCAAAGTAGTAAGCAGGAGGGTATTTTAGGGATTCGTATAAGGTCCCGTTCGGAGCCCCGAGCTGCTTACTGCCCTGGTCAAATTATAGGGAGGGTTCCTGCTTACTGCGTTGTCCCTACTTTTCGTGGGGAAGAGGCTCGGTACAAGGCAATGTTTTT
>Ga0126342_10005880_pt1 | contig 21591 bp, 14 predicted proteins | sample Cyp1metagenome_FD_92528 | JGI IMG/M metagenome (GOLD analysis project Ga0126342, IMG submission 92528) | Coral microbial communities from Lord Howe Island, Old Settlement Bay, Australia - Cyphastrea 1 metagenome | ecosystem: Host-associated > Invertebrates > Cnidaria > Coral ... | reverse complement strand
CCAACCACCTTTCGGTCAATCAGTGGATTCGCTCTGCCATCCGTGATTCACAACAACCAACGTCTCCTATAGGTTTCCTATTTTTGAAACTTCCGCCACCGCCTTGTGCGGTACTACTGGTAGAATATATATATATATGTATGTATAACGGGTTTAGGGGCTTTGGTATTGTAATAAATATCAATGATTGGGATTGATTGAGTATTTCTCAAACCTGGGGTAGCCCTAAATTTCCAACCTGGATGTCCTATCAAAATATGAGCAAGAACTTGATGATTAAAATGGGACACTGCTTACAGCAAACCCTTTTCTGTTATCTGTTGCACTTGTCAATACGGCTCTCTACAATTCGTGCTCGAAAGGGTGCTTCATAGTAGACACTGAGGTCTAGCATTGAGCCTGTAAATTCCTGACTTTAATCAGGTGTCTTTACACCAGTGCAGCTCTCTGTACATTGGGGCTGCTTGCTTGGCTCGGCTCAGAAGATATCTTCCATGGCTTCCTCCGCGAAGTGCGCGATGTCATCCGCATGGTCTATTGCCAGGGCAGCTCCAGCTCCCAGGGCCAAGCCACCAGCTGCCGCCATGGCCATCTTGCCACCGTTGCTCATGCCCTGTCGGCCCTGTTCCATCTCATAGCCGTCATAGCTGTTGGGACCATTGGGAGCCTGGTAGGGATTCGGAGGATATCCATAGCCACCATAGCCTGGAGGACCTGGAGGACCTGGAGGACCTGAAGGACCTGGAGGTCCCTGGCCATAGCCCATCGGAGCATCACCATATGCCATGGATCCCTGGTAGCCATAGGGTTGCTGCATGTATCCGGGCTCGTTGCTTTGGCACAACGGACGCCCCTGGGCGTACTGCTCATAGGGTTGCTGGTTTCCATAGCCGCCATAGCCACCATAGCCACCATACTGTTGCTGCATGTAGGGCCGGGGACCGGGTTGGCCTGCGGCACCCATCATGTCTTCCTTGCCCATGAGACAGCCCATGACGCCAAGAAATGGAAATGGATGAAATCTCCTGGGACTTCCTAAAATCTTTGATCTGTTGGGCCAAAAGGCAGCATCGATCTACCCCAATCTACGAATCTACTGACTCCCTGGGACGCAATCGTGCGAGAACCACGTGGGTTCAGTATGCAAGACCATGGATTTAGCGATTTGGTGAATGTCCAATGCAGCAGGAAAAGCAATGTGGAGTGCAAGCGTCAAGGCATGCAAAGAGAATATCTCTTCATATTGTTGTGTGAGAATCTAGCAAACTGCTGATAAATATATGGTTGTCCAGTCATAGAAAAACCAGCTCTTTGACCGCAGAATTCGGAAAGAACTTACCTTTGTAGCAACCAGCAACTGCCCAGCAACTGCCTTCTCCATCTTCTTCTCCTGCAAACCAAGACGTCCACAACTCTGGTTGCCCCATGCAAACATCGCCTGTAGCCGGGGCCGTGGTAATAGGGATCCGATAAAGTTTGGAAGATTTCATCAGTTTTTGGTGGCTAAAATCGAATGGTTTTGTTTTAAGACCTCAATTTTCTCCATTCAAAAGTTGTTTTTTTTCTGGGTATCCCCTGTTTTCAGACACACCCATTTGATCCAACAGAAATCTGGGACAGCCAAGCCATCCGAACTTGCCCTGCCTTGTTCCTGGCATAGACCACCATATGCGCTGGCCCAGCACCCATCAGGATGGGTGGTTGGGGGAGATTTCGAATGATCTCTGGCTGTGGTGACTCCTGAGGGATGTTTAGTTTGTCCGAAAACTTGGGACCCAACAATCCCAAACTACCGGAAAAGGAGAAAAAAATGTTTAGTATAGTGGTATAGTGATCTTGGACATGACCCACATCTGCAAAATATCTGATAACCCCTTTGGTACAATTGTGTTTTCACTTGCAACTCCGTCCTTCTTCCCACCTTCCAGGCCAATTTGCCCATTGCGGTTGTCACCCCATGCATAGACGAGACCTGACACCGGAAAAATGGACGCCAAAATCTCTAAAAAATCCTGGAATCCTCCCATGAATTTCAGTTGAATTTGTTTGGAAACAGGGGAACCCCAAAGTTTTCATGAACATTTACTTGGGAAAATGATGATCAACTGATCAACCATCAAGAGATCAACTGATCAACCATCAAGAAATGGTTATTTCAATGGTGGATGATCACCACCAAAGCCCTACTAAAAGTGCCAGATCACAAAATCCAAAGCCCACCTGCCGAGGTTACGAGCATCGTCGTCATTTCCGACGTGACCTTGGGAGTCGTTTGAGGATGGTTTTAGCCATGGACCATGGATGGGTACCTCCACTCTCGGGCTCCAACCACGCAGGTCACTTTTGGTTGTCCATCAATCTGCATGAACTTCATCGGCACCTGGAGCATCCCCACATGGTCACTGGGAATCCTTTGGAGCATTGGTTGTGCCTGAAATCAAAAGTTGGCCCACTGGCCCACATGTCAGTTTCTTCCAGCAATGTCAAACAAGTGTGGAAGTGGGATGGGCGAGGCTGGAAACACAAAGGGGATGGTGGAGGACCGGTTGTGCGCCGCAAGTGTCGTATGTGAAAGAGTTGTATGTGGAAGAGTTGTCTGTGTGACAGAGAGAGAGAGAGTGTGTGTGTGTGTGTGCGCGTGTGTCGGTGAAAAGCGTTGCATGTGACAATGTTTTGTGTGTGTGTATGGAAGAGTTGTGTGTGTGTGTGAAAGAGGCGTGTGTGTGTGTGTGAAAGAGGCGTGTGTGTGTGTTGTGTTGTGTGTTGTGTTGTGTTGTGTGTGTGTTGTGTGTGTGTTGTGTGTGTGTGTGTTGTGTGTGTGTTGTGTGTGTGTGTTGTGTGTGTGTGTTGTGTGTGTGTGTTGTGTGTGTGTGTGTTTTTTTACAACCCCTACAACCCTGTTGATAGGTCGGCAGGCGAGCTCGCTGGTGGACATGGTATCCACGGCCCGAGGTGACAGCAGATTTGGACGTCCGCTGCTGCCACCCCGGGTCTTTTCCCAAACCTGGCCCCTTAGGGCTACGAAAAGAAAAACTGTAAATGTGTCCCATGTACATGCATCACAGGTAGTTGTTAGTAATGTCATGCCATGGAACATCCAAGAAAGGTGAAAAAAGTGGTGGAGAAACGCAAAAACTCTCAGAAGCCATCGTCAGCTGCCGCTTGCAAAATCAGCGCATGCCGCTGGAGTTCAGCTGCCGCCAAGCCGCTGAGCCAGCAGCTCATACCACAGCACAGCCGCAGCGTCGCAGCACAGCAGCTGCCGTGGAGAGCAAAATGCCCAGGCATGCAGAGAAGCCGCATAAATGCAGTCGAGTTGCAAAAACTGAAGAAAACACAATCTCACCAGCTATCGCAAAAAGCCACCGTAGCGGCATCATTAAAATTGCAAAAAGTGCCAAGCCATATCGCTGAAGTTGCAAAAGAAGGAGCAAAGTGCCCAAAACGCAGCTCAGCAACAAAATGCAGTCTTGTTGCAAAGGTCAAAACGTTGTCCAAGCCAAGCCAATGAAGATAGCATAGCAAAGTCAGCCGTGCTGCCCCCAGCGAAAGAAATTGAAAAACACCAATGCAAACATTGAGATGCAAAAAGTGGGTCATGGCGCTGATGAAGTGTCCTCCTCACGCACGATGGTGCTGAAGCTTCTGAAGCGCTCCGGCGCCTCCGTTTCCATTGTCCTGTCAGATTGCAAGTTGGGTCGGACTAGCCAGAACATCACACTGTTGCGCAAGACAAAATCAGGAAGCTGTGTCACTCTATCGGGAGGGCGTGCATCCTCATACAACATCCATTTTCTGATAACGCAAAGCTGATCTGTAATGGCCGGACAGTGGCGAAGATCCCAAATGGAAAACAATGGCACATACAGCAAACGCGTCAAAAGTCACATCACCTTCCTTGTTGCTGAAGCATGGAAAGCGGACAGTGTTTTGACCGATGTCGATTTTCTGAAGGCACTTGGCATTGGTTTCAGGATCGAAACGGCTCAACATCAGTATCAAATGATAGCCCACCTCCGCAGATGCTCGGCAAAGACCTAATGGGTCATGCCAACAATCGATCAATGTTTGAAGCTGACATGAATCTGCTGTGTGATCATGATACTGCATCTGGATCGGTGTGAAGCGCGTTCCTTTTTCGGAAGGCAAAGGGTCATCCCCAATCGCCAAACGCCCCGGCTTTGTAGTCCAGCCGCAGTGGAGAAATTGAGGTTGCATGATATGTAAAAGATACGTTGCAAACTCACATGCATCATGTTGAATCCTGAATGACTCCACTGACCAATCCCCTAAGAGCAGCCACACAAAAGGACCGAATTTCGGCAGGTCCATGGGTATGTGATAGGCAAGGAAAATGCTTCGAAGCAGCTCAAAACCATGAATCCATTGTGAGGGATCGTTCCCATTTGCAAGCAAAGTCAGCCAAGCAAGGCTGATGACCACCGCATTGGCGAAGCAGGCCGTGCCAGTGCTGTTCATGAAGATCGGCACGCATGTCACATGTGCTTCTGAAGTTGCTTGGCCAGCGGGGTGCGTTCCAAGCTCTGTGGTCGAAGACGCACTTGCACAAGCTGCCAAGAACTGTGATAGGCCAACCTGGCCACTTCGTGCTACAGCTCCGGTGTGTTGCGGAGCGCCACTGTCCAAATCCAAGGTAGGGCCTGTTGAGGCTCTTTTCCCTCCACCGGCTTCTTCAGGCTGTGGAAGCTTCCATCAACCTCATGATGTTTTGGAGACTCCGATGGACCTCCTCGATGGGCATGCCAGACTGATCCGTTGGCTCCAAGCACTTGCGCTGTTGGCTCCATCGCAGGAACGGCATCGTCCGATTGTGGTCGTCCTTCACCAAATGGTAGGACTTGCAGTCCCGGAACAGCGCCTCTGTCGGCGTGGCCTCCATCAGCTTCTGAAGCCTGCTGTCCAGCTCCTTGATCATGGACAGCGCCAGGAGGTGGCGGAGTGGGACAGATTTTTCCGTTTGCTGGTGCCATTGGCGGCTCTGTTCCATCATCATTGGAAGTATGCTCCCTTGGCCAGGGGCCAGATGAAGCAAAAACTGACTCTCCTGAAGGAGACTGTTGATGGTGTCCTCGTGTTTCATCACCAGGCGGCATAGGGTTCCCAGCACTGCTGTTGGCATTGTTGTGGATGCTTTGGAACTGGAGCGTTCCCTCCGATCTGTTCTGGGCCTTTTGGAGTCTCGATCGGCTGGTGCTGCAATGCCCAATGCTGCCATCTGGTCCGCCGTCAGCAAGTTGCCCCAAATCTTGGAAGCCGCATCGATGCCTTCCGAGGCCTCTGATACCGTATCCATTGAGGAGAAAAACGGCAAGGTTGAGGAGGGCCGGGCACTGCTCTGTGTGCTTTTTGAGGCCGCAAAATTGGCATGGATCCACACATCGCAGGGCCAATCTTGTATAGCACATATAGGTTTGAAATTGCAAGAAGTTGTGGTCACGATGGAGGTGCTGAATCATATGTTGTGAAATGAAAAACACTTTGCCACAAAGGAGACATTTGTGTGTCACACAATCGGCAATCAAGGTGTCTTCGAGCAGTTGTAAACCACATTGTGCCGTCAGTTCAAGTGACAATCCAAAGGTATCTGAGGAGCTGACGTTGAACTGCCACATCTTCAAGGCATGCTGTTGGCGGGTCTCTGCGATCTTTTCCTGGGAAGCCCATGTCAATGGTTGCAAAGCCGGACTGGACCATTTCGGATGCATGAGCAGCAAAGCCATCTGTGTGACCATCGGACACTTCTCAAGATGTGCATGGGGATCCACACGTAGCTCGTCCTCAGAATCCAGATATGTTGGAAATGTTGGAAGCAGATCATTGCACCAGTCACAACGTTCATCTTCCAAACTCAATGACGAATACACTGCACTGAGTTGATGTGTGACATACTGCAACTTGTCTGCAGTGATCTGGTGTCGGACCACCAAGTGAGCCTGGATGTGATGTAGCGCAACTTGCTCCTGACAGATCAAGCAGCGATTGGCCAGCATACCAAGCAAATCTGAATCCTCCCACAGCAAATGAAAACTGCGTGTGATCAAAGCCATTGAGATCTTCTGGAGGGCTGCACAGGGGAGCAGGTCGGCCAGGAGCACCATCAGCTCATGCGATGTGTAAGGCCATGGAATCACCACCTGCCAGTTGAAAGACGCTGCAATGATGGCCAAGGCCAACTGTGTCAAACCAACACATTCGTGATGCTGAATGCCCCATCCTGGAGAGGGGTTACAGAAACAGCCCATCTCCATGAACATGCTCCATTGAAACAGCTCCTTGAGAAAGAGGCTTTCCTGCAGATGCACCGGATGTGCTGCATGGAGATGGTGTCGTAGATCTTCCGCATCAGCTCCTGAGTATCCACAGACCTGGCAGTGCATCGTCAGGTTCAGCTTCAATCCACTCCTGCAATAAAGATTGTGCACAAAGCCCAACCAGAGCAATGGCTCTATCTGTTCCACCACACTGAGGATCACGTCAGGAGGTTCAGCCAGCAGCTGCGGCATCATCTGGCATTCTTGATCAAGCCTGAGCAGGGCGAACTGCAGGTAGATGGAGCAGATGTGCTTGGTGTAGGTGGGTGGATGACACACACAGCCATGGATGGGTTTCCATTGACGGTCCAGTTCAAGAGCACGATATTCGCAAGCATGCCATGCAGAAGCATGGTTTTGTTTGAAATGCCGATGTAATTCACGTTTGCCCACATACTGTTGTTGACATTTGATGCACCTGGTGGAAAGGAAGTGCTGAATGTCCTCCTGGAGCAAGAGGTCCTCGCACTTGTTGGCCAGGACCGCCTGATGGATCAGGCACTGCATAACCAGATCATTATCAGCAACTGCATCAACGGCCTCCTCGGCTTGATGATACCTTCTTTCATGCTGCAGTAGACCATGACGCGTCGTGTACGCCTTACCGCAGTGTTTGCACACTAAGGAGGACTTGTCACTGGCTGCTGCATGTCCATCTCTGGTCAGCAAAAGGGCCATCTGTCGTACAATGTGGCATTTGTGATACCTCTTGTAGGATGTGCCACAAAGAGTACATGGACTGTCATGTTCAAAGTGTGGCAAAAGAAGTTCATTCACAGCTTCATGGCGTTGAAATTCCGCTGGATGCTCACGCTGCCAATGCATGTGAAGTCCCTTGATGGTCGTGCTGAAAAATGAGCAAAGGGCACATCTATGATGAAAATAGGCCAAGAGTTCAGCATCAGCCGCAAGTGCCTGGAGTTGTTGTCCACGTGCATACTGCAGCATCTCTTGAACTCTGACTCGATGTTCCACTTCTTCAATGTCCTGTTGTGGTTCCATGCAAACGAACTGGACATGGTACTGCAAACTGTGATGTGTTGTGAATTTCATTTGACATCGACTGCATGTAGGTACCCCTCCAGCACGATCAGAGCTGGTGACCACACGAATCGCACCTGATCTGTCGCCATGTGCTTCTGTCAGATGTTTCCTCAATTGGGCCATGGACGCCAGTGGTATGAAGCATTCCGGACAGACCACCTGGGTATCTGGCAGGGCACTTTGCGTGCAGAGATGGCGGTGCCGCCGTCGGTACCACGTCGTGGTCAGCACCTGCATTTGGTATTCATAGTTCACTGGTACATCCCTCAGAAGAATGTCGGTGCAATGCAACGTCTGTCTTCTTTGAGTGTCTCGCACCTGAGTGTCGTGGCAAAGTGCCACCAATTGGAACAGCGGGTCCGTGAGGTGATGCTTGTCCAAAAATTCTTGATGTGTCTGCAATTGCAAGTGCGTAGGTTCCCGAAAGATTCTACGCAATTGTTTGAAGCATGCTGTGTCAATCAAGGAAATGGATTGTGCAGTGTACCCCACAGTAAGTAGGCTGTACCTCAATGTGGTGAAGACACATTGTTTCCAGATTATATACTTTTGGAACCCCCTAAGACCTCTGGTGGTGTGAAGCCAACGATGGAGCTGCTGGCCAGTCTTTTCGCTGGCTTTGATTCGAGCCATGGTAGTGGCGCGTTCAAAATTGAAGTAGCTCACCGTGGCACCCAGATACTGAAAATGCTTGACCAGTCTGATGAGTGTCGTTTTGCCCGATCTTCTGGGGATTTTCAAAAAGGTACCATGTGTAGTTTTCATGATGTGCTGTTTGAAGGTTTTGTCCACGGCAGAACCAACCAGACGCAGCAAGGCATATGTTTTCTCCAAATTGATAGTCAGCTGTGCTGCTTCGAAGATATCCAATGTAAGGCCAACCTTGTTGACAATCCGTTTGAAGTGCTTAGGGGTGGTCACGACCTCATGCATGCAGCCATCATCAGCGTACATCGTGATGCAGTCATACAACCACTGTTCATCAATTGTCTGTCCACAATCCAGTAAGATACCAGTGACATACGCTGCCCATAAGGTCGGAGCCGCTTTGCAGCCCTGTCTGATGCCACGTGATGTTCTCAGGCATCTGGTCTGGCCACGATGTTGGAAAGTGTAACTGGTATCATGATAGATTGCATTCAGGAAATCCAATAAATGATCTGGTACTCCAAGATTGGACAAACATCTGAACAATCTGCCTCTGGGAACCATATCAAAAGCCTTCGACAGGTCCATGGTGACCATCAATCCACCTTGCAAAGGGCCAGGGTGGAGCCCCGATGCAGATTGGTGTAATGGAAAACGATGTGAAATACAAATGTCTCGAACAAGACTGCAATGTCTGAACACACGAGATAGTGCTTCTTCGGTGCCACGGCCTGGAAGGTAGGCGTACTGTGGGACCGAGCAAAGAGTAGCTCCTATCGTGTCAAACAAATGCAAAGCCAATGTACCAAGCAATGCCTTACCGCAAGGTTCCAACAACGTAATGGGTCTGAGGTCCTGCGGAGCATGTGTCCTCTTGGTGTGCTTGGGTAATAGACAAAGGGATCCCATCGTCCATTGCCTGGGCAAAGTCATCTGTTCACTGCCAAAAAAAATGTTCATGTAAATATGGGGCCAACACCTCTGCCGCTTCATGCCAGAAGATCGCAGGAGCATAGCCAGGGGCTAAAGCCTTCAAAACAGGAAGAGCAAGGAGACCATGCTGAAATTCTTCTACAGTAAAGGGCCATTTGAATGATCTGCACACTGAATCAGCCTCAGGGTCATGATAGAGGTCTGTGAGCCAGTCTTGGATCCTGTCAGCCGCTGCAGTCGGACTCAAAATTGTACCGTCCGTGTCACGGATTTGAATACGTCTGTATGGTTGTTTGGGTGCAAGTTCCCGTATCGCCTGATACATCCGAAAATGGTCTTTGGCCGCTTCAGCTTTGCCTGCAATTGCGTAAATTCTGTTGAGACGCTGTTTGCGGGCTTGTGAAGAAGTCAATCTCATCTGTTTTCGAGCAAGCTGTCTGTGATGTACATGAAACCAGGCCTGGAAAATGTTCCCCAAGGTGGGCTGTCGTAGATCTCGAAGATGATGGCTGTGTGCCTGAAAAAGTTGAAAGGGTGTGATGTCATACTTGCAAACCTCTTCCCGTTTTTGATGTGTCTGTGGTGCTTGGAAAGAGTTCAATGCATCGTGAACGTGATCAAAACGATTGCCGTCTCGTGGAAGTGCATCAATGGTTTCTCTGATGTCTGCATGAAGTTTGTCCGCAGCCCCTGGATTGCGTGTCCATTGCCGATGAAGCTCAAGCCTCTGTGCCCTTGTCCATCCCGTGGGTGACTCCGTAAAATTCTGATGCCAAACCTTCAGAAGTGAAGCAATCTGTGGAAGGTGATGTGCACCGGTTGGACAATTCAACGGAAAGTCATCCAGATATTGGACATGTTTTGAGGTTTCATCTGAGTATTGACGTCGACAAATGACAAAATCAATCCTGGATGTCTGATCGCCAAAGATGTATGTTGGTCCCAATGTGGAGTCCCATGTATTAATCGCAAACAAGTCAAACTGTGTCAGGATGTGTTGAAAAACGTGTGCATCAGTGTGTTTGGGTCCCCTGCTTCGGCTCATCTGCCAACGATAGGTCTCGACTCCAACTGCCGTCGAAGAAGTTCCCAAGGAGGTGTTCCAGTCTCCCATGATCGTGAGATGATTTCTTTTGGGAAGTTTTGTCAACAGTGTTTGCAGTTCAGTCCATAGTGTCTGTCTATCATCCATCCGATCACGCACATGTATGTGTTGATAGATATTGATAAAGTCCAGGTCCCTGTCACGGCCATGAATGCGAAGGTGCATGAGTCGGCCTGGTGAAATTTCATGCCACGACAGATCATGCATCTGACATAGAGCTTTGGAGACCAGGCACAGCAATCCCGCACGGCCAGTACCAGCCCCGCTGTGCAAGGCGTAGTAGTTCTCCATGATCCATTCGCTCGTGTAGCTCCAATGGGTTTCCTGGATCATGACCACGTCCAGTCTCTGACATGCAATCCACTGTTGAAAAAAGTCCCATCCAGAAGGGGTTAAACCGCCGCTATTCCAACTGAAGCAAGTGATTCGCTTCCTTTTCAGTTTGTGATTTTGTGTGATATTGGGTTTGTCAACAACATCATGAGTGGTACCTTTGTGGGTGGTTCCCAATTGTTGAGCAGTACAAAGTCGACCTCTATAGAGAGTGAACCCATGGATCTCAGCCCGTCTGACTGCACGTTTGTAACTGCGTTTCTTAACAGAATGATGAAAATTGGTTTGGGAAGGCTCGAAAGCTATTTGGAGCTCCTCAACATGTTCTTTCGCGCCAGGCTGAAAAGACACTGACGCTCTCGCGCTGTCCATGTTTCCAGCGCAACCCTCACTCCACTGCACGCTTGTTGTGATGGCAAGCAGAAGCACAATCAGGCTCCAAAAAGTCCACCAACCACTGCTGGTGCGCGTAGCTCGGACTTGGGACCGAGTTGTGGTTCGAGCAACTCTTCCAAACTGGCCAAAAATAGACAAAATCCCAGTATGAAATTGATGGTTGAAAGGGGTCAAACAAATGGAGCCAACCAGCAGGAGCCGCACAAAGTTCAAGGGCACGTTGTCCAGCAGGAACGATGTGCACGAAAGAATTGTAGGCTCTGCACTGTACGCCAATAGGCAACCCAGTCCAATCAACGGGCCAGACAGATCAAAACAGGGAGCCCACCCCATCCACACCTCTCAAAATAAATCAGGAAATTGCAAGGGGAGCCACCCCCACGACAAAATGGCCAGAAAATGAGGTTATAGTCAATCTGGTAGAGCAAGTTCACCAAGCTCAATGCTGCAGCGCAAGCACGTCAGCGCACAAGGAGCAGCAGCCAGCCGAACTTCAGGTGCAAGTTCACCGCTCCGTGCCAGCGAACAAGTAACAATGAGCAGGCGGGGGCAACGGCAGCGGCTGACCAGAAGGTGTCAGATTGACCCTTGAGTGTGGTACTCGAGACCACAAAGGAGCTTGTGTGTGTGTGTGTTTTTTGACAACACGCCTTTTCAAACTGTTTGCAAGGTCTGTGCCAACCAGCATGGCGTATTGCCATGGTTCCTTGGTGGAATCTTTCTGGTTCCTCTGCTATGCCGCTCAGTGTTGGAGAAATGAAAATTCATTCGATATGGCCTGTCAAAAGGCCTGATTTGGAGAAAGCACTCAAAGTCAAAGTGGGGCAAAAAGATCAGCCGCTTGAGTTTCTTTCGCACTCATAGGCAGGTCAGCCTGCTTCTGGGTCTGCAAGGCTCACATGGTCAGCTCTGGAATTGGCAGGGGCAAATGGACGAAACCGCCACAGGTGCAAACAATCGGCTCTGGTCAGCCAATACATGGTCGCATGTCTTTTCATCCAGCAAGGGACATCCCAAATTGGTTCTGGCTTTTTCCAGTCCTCTGTGAGCAGCCAATTGGCCGGATGTACAGTGCATACAATTGATGGTGCCAATCGAAGTGCAGTTCTGATATGGCCAGCTCTGTCCATTCCAAGGTGGGCTGTCAGTGCCACCACATGATACTCAGCAGTTTCATACTGCAGAGTGTTGGTCTGAAAGAATGGGACCAAGCAAGGTTCATCCGTCTGAATCATGCACTCACTTCTGAAAATGTTGTTCATGGCATCACTAACACATCTGTCAATCTGAATGCAAAGGCACGGCGAGGCGCCAAGCAGTGCTGTTCTCATGCCATCTACCTGACACCAGAGGTTGAAAAGCTGGGTCAAATCACATGTGGTGGAGTAAGCCAGCATTGCATCAAATTTCAAGCAAATTGGCTGATGTGTGCTGTTGACATCAAAAACGCGCACATTGCCGTTTTCCTCAAATCGCCTTTCCCAGGCCATGTCGAAAGCCATGGGACGCATGAGTGAAAACCATGTAGCAACAAACTCAGCAGCATCTTGCTGAGTAATCTGATCAGGATCGAATGTGGGATCCCGGTCACCCCAACAACGCACAATCTGCTGAAACCAGTCAGTGCAGCTCAGATTGATGCCAGAAGCATGGTCTGAGGCAAGGAAGTTTTGCAGCTCCTGGCATTGTTCTCCCCAATATGGCGTTTGCCATGTACTGGTGGACAGTGTAGTCCATAGCATCGCCTGTGCAGCAGCATTGGCAAAACAGAAATTGCCTGGATTATCCCAGGTGAGGTGTGCAAGGCGCTGAAGCATCATGTGTGGAGTGAGCGGCAGCGCAGGAGCTACTCCTGTTTCAGTTCCAGATCCATCTTGCCCTTCCCCTTTCCCTTGCCCTTGCGGTGGCTTGAGTGCAGGTTCATGGCCTTCTGCAAGTTGTGGGCCAGAGGGCTTTGTTCCAAGCTGTGCACCTTGAGGGATGCTCCCATCAGCAGCCAGATTGCTGAGCCGCATAGCTCCAGAAGCAGTTGCCAAGGGTGATCCAGCCGCAGACTCACTTGGAGTTTCCAGGGGGAGGTTTCCTGCTTGGCTCCAGAAGGGAGTGAATGAAACTTCACCACCATTTGAGGGTTGGTCAAGGCCTCCAGGAGATCGGTGCAAATCTGATGCAGTCGCTTCAGTCCCAGGGGCTTCTTCTTGCTGACAATCAGCTCCTTCTTGGAGTGGCACCATTCCAAGTAGGGACAAGTCTTGTCCTGCAGGAGCACCTTGGTATGCATCGCCGCCTTCAGAATCTCGGAGCCCTCTGGTGCATTCCCCAGCTGTTCCACTCTGGTCAGTAGGGTGTTCAGGAGCACCTGCAAGAGATGTTGGCGGAGTGGCTGCATTCTCACCGTGGTCCCCTCCTCCTGCTTCTCCTTCAACTTGGCCACCCAGACCTCCGTTGCCTGGACCAGGGTTTGCAAGCAGCTCTCTTTCCCTTTGTTGGCGAAAAAGAAGACGAAGGTGTCCTCCCTCTTCAGTGTCTGCAGCTCCCTGTCCAGTTTGAGGGTGAGCTTGGTGAGGAGGACCAGAGCCTGCGCCAGTTGAACCTTTTCTTGGCTTCCCTGTGGTTCCCGTTGCTTGGTGGTGTGTTCTCCTCTTCTTTGTCGCTTGGGCGGTGCATTCTGACTCAGCTTCAGGGTCTGGTCCAGGATGGGTGAGAGTTCCTGGAATGCCTGCCAAATCTGGGTCGTTGCATCCTCTGCGTCTTCCATGTGCGGTGCGTCCATAGGCTGCACGGCTCAAAATCACTGCTGCTTGAAGGAGGCACGGACACTGGGAGCGCAGATGAACTTGGACCACTTGCTGTCTGTGCAAATCAGGCAGTTCAGCAGCATCTGTTGTCGGATGATTGATCACTTGGTGACAAGCAAAGCACTGATGATCATGTTCAAAATGGTGCAGAAAACGTTCAATCATCTGTGACATCAGAAATTTGACCAAAAAATTGCGGCACCGGTGCGCCTCCTGCAGATGAAGGGCAAGCTCTCCAACATGAAAGGGTTCCGCACATAGGACACAGGTTGACCTCGTCATGGCCAGGATGTGATCATCGCTCCACAGTGCAGCAAAGTTCTGGGTGGTGATGAGCCTTTCAAGTTGAAATCGCATGGCCCTATCCAGTCGGCTGGAAAACAATCCTGTCAGTTCCTCTTCAGTTGGCATTCTGGGAAAGAAAATTGCATCAGGGATTCTCATGTGCTGCATTGCTAACTGGCGCAGTGTCACGCATACATGATGTGCTCTGGGGGCATGTACACTAGGGTTGCAGGTACAGCCATACTCACTGTAAGCCAGCTCAATGAGCAAATGGGTCAGTGGCTGAGACGCCGACCACAAGGCTGAGTGGGCTGTCTGGAGGTGCCCCATCATGTCCGCAGAGCGGGAATACTTGGCACTGCAGCTTTGGCATCTCAGCGTCAGTTGGAGTCTGGTATGGGCATCCCCAAGGTGCTTGGCCAGTTGTCCATGGCAGGTGGCATCAGTCCAGCGTTGTTGCACATCCACTACCTCCGTTGGCAGATCGGGGTTAAATGTAGGACATCGTCCCTGGTTCACATGACTGCGAAGGGACTCAATGCCATCAAACAACCCCCCGCAATGGTTGCATGCGGGTTGGCCCGCCACACTGTCCCTGGCCAGGTTGAAGGATGAACTCACCAGACGGTGGGCACGTGCCAGGTGGGAGTGCAAAGCCTCTGCATTGTCAAATTGCTGGCCACATATTTCACAAGCAAGGCCAGATGATGATTCAGTAGAGGCAGCATGGGTCTGGCCGCCACCATAAATGACCAACATTGCCAACTGCGTCCACACTGTGCATTGATGCATGTTCTTGAACACTGCATGGCAATAAGGACATGGAGTGTCCTCTCCGTACATGTTTGTCAGCTGCTTTCCTTTTGCAGCCGTGTGCGGCCAATACTCAGGATGCATGGTCTTCAGGTGGTGGTTCAGATCCTGAGTCCTGCCAAGAAATTGATCGCAAAGGCAGCACCTGGTTGCCAAGTATTCACATGCAGTCTGCTCGCGACGCATATGGTGCCAGTGTCGATGGCCAACAATCTCTAAAACACGGCTGCCCCATTCTTGGCTGGTCAGATTCCTGAGATCAGCATCGGTGATCATGCGTTGGCCTCGAACAGGTCCATCCAACTTTGAATCTGCCATCTGTGCAGGGAAAACAGTGTTGTTGTTGACTATCTGGGCAGTGTTCTGCCAGCAGGGTTCAGGTCCCGCGCAGATTGCCTGGCATCCACGTTGAATGTGCACATGGAAGGATCGCCAAGTCGTAAAAGTCTGAAAACAATACCTACATTGTGGCAATCCATTAAGCATGAACATGGCAGGATTTACATGTTTACTGCGGTTCATTCTGAGTCCATGGACAATGGCGCAATGGCGTCTGAAATCTGCAACTTGATCAGTGTAAAAACCACATACTTGGCAAAAATAAACAGGCTCAGATGGCAAGGCAGTGGACGGCGGTGAAGCTGTCTGCTCTTCCAGGCCTCTGTGCAACTGGTCAGCTAAGAAATCTTTGAGCTGATGCAAGTGACTCCAATCTAATTGATGGACTATGTCATGGGAGGTTACGATGTGCAAACGTTGAGTGGCTGACTGAAGCAGGGAGTCAGCAGTGCGCCACAACCATGCAAACGGCAAATCTACCCCGTGTCTGGACAATGCCTGTCGGTGGCTATGTCGTGTCAAAAAAGCGTGATCTCCCAGAACCTGTCGAAGCATGCTGTACATGTGTTGTTGGAATTTCAGGAGTCCTGTTTGGGTGATGCCTACTGTACAAATGCCGTAACTGAGGACTGGGTAAACGCATGTTGACCAAAGTCTCAAACGTTGCCACTGAGGCAGTCCACGTTTGTTCTGGAGCCATCGTGCCAACCGTCCAAAGGCAATTTTTGAGAGCTGAATGCGATGCTGGATGGTTTTGTCTTCCATGGTATGATATGACAGCACAACACCGAGATACTTGACATGTGTGGCAATTGGAATCCAAAATGTTTGTGATCCTGCACCAGGGATCTTCAACCATTCTTTTCCATCTCTCACAGCAATGAGTTTGGAGCGTAGCTTCCGAGAGGCAGTGCCTCTAACCGCAACCAAGGCAGTGCATTTGGCTGAGTTGATGGTCATGCCAAACTCTTGCAGCAGTGCAAGTGTGGTGCTCAAATTAGACAGCAAGGTATCCAAGGCTGCTTCAGATCTGAAGGCATTGCCAAGTTGGCCATCGTCTGCATAAAAGTTGAGGCAGGTCAGGATCCACTGTCTGTCAACATGTTTACTCAACTCAGCCAAAAAAAGCAGGACATAAATGTTCCACAGGAGAGGCGCAGCCTTACATCCCTGTCTCAGTCCGCGGCCTACTGGGATATGAGTTTCCTCCTCATGTGAAAAAAGATAATATCCTGTTTCCTGGTGCCACAATGTCAGGATGTGTGCAATGGGCGCTGGCACTCCGACGGCAGTGAGTTTGGTAAATAATTGGGGCCTACTAACCATGTCAAAGGCGCGTTCAATGTCCAAGAAAACTCCAATCCCTCCAGCTATGCGCAAACGTGGTGTTTGCTTTGCTCTGCAAAACGGTGTGGGTCGCTGGGCAGCCAGCAATGTGCGCACTTCCTTGCAGTGCAAAACAACCCTGAGGATGGCATCTTGTGTCGAACGTTTGGGTAAATAAGACCAAATGGGCCAAATTGTGATGGTAGGCATGATCGCATTTTGGGCCTTAGCCGCAAGAAGTCCCATCACTGTCTTACCTAATGGTTCCTGGAGCGCCAACGGGCGCAATGCCCGCGGGTGCACTGGGGGTTTATTAGGTTTTGGGATGAGAAGCATCCATCCAGCTTTAAACCAATGGGGGATATATGGCTTGGGACTGATCCACCATGATTCAAGGACGGAATGCAAAATTGGAGCCAATTGCAATGCCAGGCCCTTCCACACCGTGCCAGGAGCACAGGGTCGTGCTACCGCCTTCACCGCCGGTATGGCTTTCAGTGCTTGTGCAAGTTCCTCCACAGTGAAAGGCAAACCTGTCAGAGGGGCTGTACTCATTGGAAATGTGCTGGGTCCATGCCATGTGTCTTGGATAAATTGTGTCAACATGGCAGTCTCCTCAGTTGGTGTGGCAATTTGACCAGCCAAGTTTCTAAGCTGCATGCGGCGTTTCGGTTGTTTTGGGGTGAACTGATTGATTATTCTGAAAAGGGAATGCGTGTCATGTCGTGATGCTGCAATTGCAGCTCTAGTTGTCACTTCTTCAAATCTGAGTTGTCGGACATGAATGGCATGTTTCCGAGCTTGGCGTTTCAGGCGTTGGAACCTTGCACTGTGGTACCATGCATGAAAAAGATTGGAAAAGGTGATATTACTAATGTTCCGCAATTCCCGTCTGTGAAACCATTTGGTCATGATAGTGGTCTTGGCCTGTGTATCTGTTTGTTTGGGTTTGCCATGGCGTGGAAAGTGTTCATTGAAATGCTGGCAAGCTATATGATGCAAGTCTGAAATGACAGTTGAATCTGAGGGCGTTGCTTCCATCAAACGGTTCTGTAGTGGCTCACATAGCGCATTCAGAAAACATTGCCATTGCTCTGACTCAGCATGAAACGCAAGAAGTCCCTGTTGCCTTTGGCCAGGGCTGATGTTCGGAACCTGCGATTCATGTGCTGGAGGGATCCAGTGTTTCCGTAAAAGTCCAATCATGGGAGCATGTCCAAAAGAAGTGCAAAATGGTGCATCCCACGTATAACGGATGTTTTTGGCACATCCATCTGCAATGGTTTTACGTGTGATGATATAATCTATTCTAGAACATGCAGTGGGACTCTGGAAAGTTGGGCCAGCCTCCGGGTGCCATGTATTCAGCGCTACAAGGCCATGCATGCGCAAGGTGGACATGAATTGCCCTTGATCCTCATGTTGAGCCCCCTGGGTCATTGTCCCTCTCCACCGGAAGTGGGAGGGACCTGCATGGGAGCTACACTGTGGCAAGCAAGTATTGAAGTCTCCAGCAAGGAACAGGGTGTTCCTGGTGGCCAAATTTCTGAGCAGGGTATCTAGTTGTTTCCACCAGTGGAGCCTTTCATTTCGGCGTTTGGCCGTGTGTCCCTGTGTGTGCTGGTAGCAGCCCACGAAATCAATACTGCGATGTCTGCCCTGAATTTGCAAATGCATAAGCCGTCCAGGAAGGACCGATCTCCATCTGATTTGTTGTTGGGCGCAGAGCCTTGTAGAGATAAGGCATATAACTCCTGCTCCTCGATCATTACCCTGTCCAGTGTGCACATGGTGCCAGTTGGCATCACTCCATTCAGCTTCAAAAGTCATTCTCGTCTCGGTCAGAAAGGCAGCGTCAATACGTTGGGCATCAAGCCAAATCTTGATCTCATCCAATTTTGAAAAATTGAGTCCGCCAGTATTCCAATGAAATAGACGAAGCCGCTGGGAGTCTTGGTGTCTGCGGTTGCATTCAATGTGATCACGTGCAGCACCAGATTTCTGAGGGTCCTGTATCTTTGGTGGAGCAATGTGCATTCCATTAGGAAAGTCACTAGGAGTATAGCACCTACCTCGGTACCACGCAAGCCCATGTTGGCATGCTCTGGCAAAGGCACGTCTGATGCTTCTCTTTTTGACTTTGGTGTGAGCAGAGGACCAGGTGAGTTTCTGAGATGTATCAGGTTGCATGTCATGTTGCTTTGCATCCATCTTATCTATAAGGCCTTGTTGCCACATGGTGGATGCTCCAGCGCTCCCCATGACTGGAGCGCAACCCTCACCCCCAGTAGACTCCATGAGTTGTAAAATCCAGTGCAGCAAGAACACACCTACAATAAGGTGAAAAATTCGCAATCTGCAAAAAGGAATACACTTGAGTCTACCCCTGGACTTGGGACCAGGTTGACCACCTCTAGTTTTGAGTGATCTCGAAGGCTGGACACTCAAGCTCGGTTTCTGGCGCTGAAAAGGTCTCGGGCAAAATGACACTTTGATCCAGACAGAAATGTGTGCTACTAATCTGGGCAATAGTCGCAGGCTTGCAACCAATGTTTTCCAAAGCCTCAAATAAATCAAGAGGAAGGTGCAAACGCTAAGAAATATGGCCCAGGGAAGAGGTGACTCTCTGATGTCAGGGTCGTGCAGCTTGAAAATGTTGAAATTAAATGTCACGTCACCAACGGTTTCAGTCCAAAGAGTCACAGTTCCACTCCAAGTCCAGGTCAGAGCACAGTGCAACCACTGTGATCTCAGCAAAAGAATTCTGCCGCCAGAGAGGAGAAAGAATTGGGGCTCTGTCCAAAACTTCAATCCAATGTATTGTCGTCGCAGCCAAAATATGTGCAAACAATGGCACCACTCACCAAGGCCAGAATTCAGCAAAAGGGAGCCTACCCCACAGTGCGGTGAAAGTGGTTGCCAGGAAATGGATTGTTGGTCAAAATCAATAAATCTTTTAATCCAAGACCGCAAAAAGGTCCAGCAGTTCTGCCAAATGGATTCAAAGCCAAAATTAACTGTTATCGTCGCTGTCAGTCCCACACGCAAATCAGTGAGCCAGAAGGAGATGCCACCGTCGCAATGAAGAAACTGTGTACAGAGAGCAAAAATCCGATTTCTGTTGATGAAATTAATGCACAAGGGTACAATGCAATGTCGCTGAATGAAATCAAGGCCAGTGAGAAAATCGTGGGAGCCTACCCCAATCTCAACGCGCCCTCCGTTCACCGTGAGCGCACCAATGTATTGCTGATAAGTGTCAGACATGATAAATCTCTCTGTCCAGCTTTTTGTCACCCAGCAAATAATGGTCAGTGTGATATGAAATGGTGTGGGTGTTACTTGCAAAAAGTCCACCACTAGGCCAGTGAGAAAATCTTGGGAGCCTACCCCAGTGAAAATCTCCGCACAATGTACAGTAGAAATGCAAGAACCCCTCAAATATGGGTCAGAGCAAGAAATGTTCTGCTGCAATCGTCCCCCCACGTCTCCTGGACCAGTGAAAAGCGCACGGAAGCCCACTCCGCAGTTTTGGAGTACGTGGGAGGTCACCGTCGAAAAATTATGAAGTTCCGAGTCAAAAAATTGGGGTATCAACCCAGCTACCCCAGTCCAATCGGCAAACTGTTCCAAGTTGTGAGCGTTGGTCACGAGTTGTGATGTATGCCAATCGAACAACGTTGAATCGCGTTGCTTGTGTCCAAAATGATTGGTGAGAGGACCCTGGCCAAGGCCAGTAAAATCAGTCCAGGAGCCTACCCCGCAGTGTTGGTCCAGGGCCCTCTCAGCAGTCCAATAATGATGCAAAATAAGCAAGCCAACCAAAAACAAAGTACACAAGCTGGTGGGGAAGTACTTTCTGAAAGGCAGAGTCGTGGTTCCAATTGTAAATGCAGCACAGCAATTGCAAGGTGCGGCACCAAGCCAAAATGAATGTCACAAATCAATCAATAAGAAAATCGGAGAGGCCCTCACAATCAAATGAAATCAAGAAGATGCGGCGCAAGCAAGGATCCCAGTCCAAATGAAATGACACAGCAGCTGCACGACACAGAATGACCAAATGGCACGTCTCTACCTAGATTCGCCCGATCTCTACTCCCGCTTCAGGTTGCTTGAGTGCCACCAGGCAGGTGGCAAAGGGGCTTGTGTGTGTGTGTATGTGAAAGAGTTGTGTGAGACAAAGAGTTGTGCGGGAAAATAAAATCGTGTGTGGAAGAGTTGTGTGTGACAAAGTTGTGTGAAAAAGTTTGTGTGAAAAAGTTTTGTGTGTGTGTATGACAAAGCTGTGCAGGAAAGAGTTGCACCAGTGTGTGCGTGCGTGTGCGTGACAAAGAGTTGTGTGCGACAAAGTTGTGTGAAAGAGTTGTGTGTGACCTCCTACACGAAAGCCAAGTTGATGTCACCAAGTGCCACGCCTGCTGCACGAAAGCCAACCTGATGTCACCAAACCCCACGCCTGCCACACAAAGCACCGCGGCAATAGAAGCGCCCAGGACCAAGCGCACCACCTGACCCAGAAAGCCACGCCTGCCTCGCCAAAGCCACATCGATGTCAACCAAGTGCTGCGCCTGCCACACAAAAGTGCCGCTGTCACGAAGTGCCACGGCTGCCCACGGCGACCAAGGGCGTCACCAGACCCAGCCCAATGTCGTAAGTGCCACGCTTGCCATGCAAAAGCCACGCCGATGTCACCGCGCGCCCTGTGGCCTTCGACCTTTGGCCGTCGCAGCTATTCTTAAGTATGCACTTCATGCGCTTCCACCTGTCTGATCGTGGCTCCATGTTCGCCACTCTGGCCTTGAGTTTTCAGAGCGCGGAAGTGACAGCGACCAAGCACATCACCACAACCCAGCGCCGTAAGCGCCACGCCTCCCACTCAAAAAAAATGTCGACGTCAAGATGCGCGTGTGTGACAACGTTGTGCGTATGTGACGAAGTTGTGTGTGACGAAGTTGTGTGTGAAAGAGTTGTGTGTGTGTGACGAAATTGTGTGTGAAAGAGTTGTGTGTGTGTGTGACAAAGTTGTGTGTGAAAGAGTTGTGTGTGTGTGACGAAGTTGTGTGTGAAAGAGTTGTGTGTGTGTGACGAAATTGTGTGTGAAAGAGTTGTGTGTGTGTGACAAAGTTGTGTGTGAAAGAGTTGTGTGTGTGTGACGAAGTTGTGTGTGAAAGAGTTGTGTGTGTGTGTGACGAAGTTGTGTGTGAAAGAGTTGTGTGTGTGAAAGAGTTGTGTGTG
>Ga0126342_10005879_pt1 | contig 21592 bp, 21 predicted proteins | sample Cyp1metagenome_FD_92528 | JGI IMG/M metagenome (GOLD analysis project Ga0126342, IMG submission 92528) | Coral microbial communities from Lord Howe Island, Old Settlement Bay, Australia - Cyphastrea 1 metagenome | ecosystem: Host-associated > Invertebrates > Cnidaria > Coral ... | reverse complement strand
TGATGGTCATCCCATCCATAATAAGGATCCTTATAATGGTTATTATAAATCCCTATGAACCATTGGATGACTAGCCCCTATTAATGGTTATTAACCATGAGTATTGACCATAGCTCATATGTTTTCCTGTGACTTGTCCCATTTTTGCTGAAGAAATCAACCCAAAAAATCCTGCATTTAGGCGCCTCGCGTTGGCCACCAGAGAGCCCCAAACTTTTCAGCGCGCGATGCAGCTGCAGGATATTCAAGGTACCCACCTGGTGCCGGGAAATTGGTGCTTTCAATGGGTGAAATATGGTGAAATGGCGAAAAAGGTACTTTATAATTGCTGGTTACGCTGGTTACTGGATGTTGATTCCTCGAAATTTGGGAACTTGGAGGTGCAGGGCTCAAGGACTTCTTGATGGTTATAACTATGGTAATAACCCAAAAGTTGAGATATCTTAACCGTTTAACCCCTAAAAGTGAGGAAACACAGTTGTCCAAAAGCAGTCGTTTTGAACCAAAAATGTTGGCAACCAAAAAACTTGATTTGTTTGTGCTCCTCCAATTTATTTTGTATATTAAACCCCATTACTGGCTATTACCGCCATTGGCACTCAAGATATGTTTTTATCTATATGTATATAAATAATTACATATATATATATATATAATCTATATAATTATATATATATATATATATCCAATTACAACTGGAACTGCAACCCCCAAGTACTGAACACCATTAATGTGGGATTCACCCAATCCAATGAACCATCCCCAAGTCACCCCATTTTTCTGAGTGCGATGTTTACCAGTTTACTATCCCCACATGATCAAACTTAGATACCTCTCAAACAATCTAATTCTTAGCTGATTAGTACATTTTACCATTGAAATCGCAAAGGATTTAAAGTACTCTAATAAGTATCTAATGACAAAAGAGATCTTTAAGCAATGGTTGACCATTAGTACTTTAATATACTTTAATCATTTAACCAGCAATGGTTGACCCAAATAATCGGTTTATTTAGCCAGTGCCTTGCGCGCCTTGCGCTCATCAAAGCTGGCCATTAGTCGCTTGGCAGACTCCAGGAAAGGCTCATCATCCCGGCAGCAACGCAACCTGTGACTCGGTGATGCAGTGGATGCAGGTGGGACATATCTAACATGGGTCACCGTATCACCGGATTGGTTTGTTGGGGAAAATCTGAACACCGGAAACTCCGGAAACCATTTTTTTTTTCCTATGAAATATGGAGCTTTCCTGTAAGCTTTCCCTTAAACCAACCTTGGAATGGTTTGGGATGGCTGAAAGGTGCTCAGTCGATGCCCGAGACTGATCCTTAGGCTCATCATAGCCATTATACGAAAGGTGCAGTTCCAGTTCGAAATGGGTCAACTGCCATTACCCTCTGGTAAACGTTTACAAAAAACTATGGAAACTCACCATTTTTAATGGGAAAACTCACTATTTCTATGGCCATTTTCAATAGCTTCTTGTAACAAATTACCAGAGGGTAAATCTCAGTTCCAGCCGCATTGAACCCCATTAATGACAGCTTTCTGGCGCCCTTTTGCTTCCCAACAGTCACTTTAAAGTCACTTTAGGCTTCCCCACAGAGCTCGTTTGATGGCAGCCAAAGCATTCTCCAACCAGCGCGGCCGATCTGCAGGTGGTAAACACCTTGATGGGCTTCGGTGGATTTGTGTGGGAAATGATGGGTACCCTCTGGTTATGTCAAAATAGCTATTGAAAATGGCCATAGAAATAGTGGATTTTCCCATTAAAAATGGTGATTTTCCATAGTTATGTTAGTTTACCAGAGGGTATATGGGTCAATCCCAGGAAATACATCCTCTCGGATGATGGCCTGAAAGTCATGGCAAAAACCCCCCAAAAAAACAGCACAAGTCGCGTTCAGAACCAGGCGCCAGTGGCTTCCGTAAATCTGTTGCTCTCAATGCAATGAGCTTGCAGTGAAAAGCAACCGCACCACGCAAAAAAACAGCAACAAGAAACAAGTGCAAAATGAAACATAAGATTAAACATGATTAAAAGCATACCAACCCATCACACCTGAAAACAAGAAGGAAGAAGACGAAGAAAAAAGCAGAAGCACACCAGAAGCAAAATAGCAATAAGAAGAAACAGAACATCACATGGAAAAACAAGTTCATATGCTAAAAACAAGCCAGCAGGTCCTGCAGGTTTCATATGTGTCCCATCCCCCAAAATGATTAAAATGATTTTGAGTCCCAGGAAGGGACACCAAAATGGATAGATCAAGTACAAAACGAGACGTTTGAAGGTTAGGGTCAAGGGAAACTAAAGGCTCTGAGGATTAAACATGATTAAACCATGTCAGCGTTTTTAATGAATTGTTTAAAGGAATGATGTTCAATTCCTAGCTTGGCTGCTCCATCACCATTGTATCCCCAGCATTTTCTGAGGCGAAGACTCCTGAACTCCTTGCAGATACTGCGACTGCGCCAAGCCACACCTTTTACCAGCTGTGATGCCACGTCCATGCAGTCCATGTCTGATGGCTTCAACACATCCAATCAGAATACAAGCTACTTGAAGTAATGTTAATATGTTAATATGATGTTAAATATATGATGTCATATGATGTTGATAGGCCATGATAGGCCACCATCCCAAATAATCATTCGTGAACATCCATCTACACATTTCAACCAAACACATTTCAACCCCTTTTTTACCCTTGGTCAGTGGCTGTGCCACGTCTCAGAGGCAAAAAGAATCGCACCTGTTGAGCAGTTCGTAGTAGGAGATCTTGCCCGAGTGGTCAGTGTTGAAAATGTCAAACCTTGGTTTGTCAAAAGTCCTGCAGAGATTGGATGGAATAGAGCCATCCAAATTGGTTATTTAACACTTCGCCATGGAAAATCACCATTTTATACCATTTTTAATAGGTACAGTACACCATTTTTTATAGCCAAAAATTGGTCTCAAAAGCCGGACTGGGGAGGTATGACCAATTTTTTTTCACCGTTGGTAATCAAACGGATGTGCCTTCTGGAATCTCCAGTGTAGGGATGGCATCAACTTCTTGGGGATGCTGTTATTTGTCAACGGTTTTTTTTGATGCTCAAATAGTTTGAAGCAATCTGGATGGATTTTCTTAGATCAAATTTCTCTGAAACAACAGTTGTATCACTGGAATAATCCCGAAGATGTGTTGTAGCTGCGTTAGAACTTCTGTCTGATCGGATAACGAGAAATCTTCGAAATCTTCACGGTGTCTGGGCTGCCCAAACAATTCTTGAAGTCGTTCCCGGGGCAGTGGCAACTTCAAGTCTCGCAGCATCACACCTGACAGCGGCGCTTCATGGAACCAACATTTTGTACCGGGATTGTCGTGCCTATATCACAACATTTGGGCGCAAATCCATTAGCATTAGCATCTATTAGCATTTGTAGTTGTTTGAAAAACCCTTGTTGGCCTTCATCGGTTGCAACCCCCTGCTTCAACCATCCTTTTCTTCCTTACAACCTACCTTTGACCGCTTAAAAGCCGCTTAAATCTCAGTTTTTATCCTGGAAAATCAATGAAAATCATCTAAAATATCCCCCATCATATGGGCACCTTCCCCATCCCTATCCCCATCCCCATCATATCCCACCACTCAGAATCACAAGTCCCACCTTCTAACTGGCTGAAGCTCAACCTTCCGCTGCCCTCATCCGCATCGCAGAAGGTCTGCATCAGAGCACCGCAGCCATAGCGCGCAAGGGCGCCCTGGAGCTGCTAAAAAATTGGACCGTCTTGAGCAAAATATTGTTTGACTTACCATCTGGTAAACTAACATAGCTATTGAAAATCACCATTTTTAATGGGAAAAACAACTATAAATGGCCATTTTCAATAGCTATGTTAAATTACCAGAGGGCAATGTCAACCCTGGATTAATAAACCCCAAACGGCTGTTTACCATAAAAAAGTATTAGATGACATGACTATTGGAGGAGTACCCCCCCTAATTGTCATAAACTATGGTTTATTAATCCGGGGTTGACATTAATGGGAAAATGTACTGGAAACTATCCAAACCAAGGATTTGTTGAAAATAATGGAAGGACACCACGTCAATCCGCTTGAAAAAAAACAACTATATTTTCCGGCCTATTTGCCAATACATTGGGGGGAAAATTAAAGTCATCCATACAACTGACCTAAGTGGTAAGTTCACCGAGAAAACCAATGGTTGACAGCTATTCATCGCTGATCCAAGGGTCTAAGCTGGATTGATTGCGCAACTTGGGAGAAAAACCTTTTTGCCCATCAAATCAAAAAAACATGGGTCACACATCCCGTTTCACCAGGAAACTTGTCTTTAGAATAGTTTGCCTTTTTTTTATTGACCAAAATTGTGATTTCATCAAAACAACATGATTTTGCATCATTATCCATGTGGTTTCACCCACACCAATGACACCAGTAGGAAACCATTGTCGCAGGCACGAATTTGGGATGGTCACCGACATCACCACAATTTCCATGCTGCCTTCAACTCGCCCAAGATGTCTTCCACACGAGCAGCCTGGGAATTCTGGTGGTTTCCGTAGCTGAAACTGACCAGGATGATCGAAAATGATGTTGTTGTTTGCGACCCTGGTAATTTGTCCGACGACATTTTGCCCAATTTCTTGGTGGATCTCCCTCCATAGTAGAGGTTTCCATAACTATGATAATCACCATTTATGTTTTTTTGTGTGTTTTCCATAGCTATGTTACCAAAGGCTCAGCATTGCCTCCAGGCGATATTGCAACTCGCTGATGGAGAAGCTCTGCCGCCTGGGATTCAGGATTTTATCATGGTTTTTCTCATGAAACATGGTGGGGTTTTGCCATAAAAGATGGGACAGTTTTACCATGAAACATCTTGATTTGACCATGGACAATACGGATTCCAGCATGGAAAATACAGAACTACCCATCAGTTGATCTGAGATTCACTGAGTTGTAACCTTTTACAGCTGACACGTATCTGGGATATCAGCTCTTTGCAATTTGCAATCTACCTGGGCGAAATATGATACTTCTTGGAGCTGAGCTGAGCAGTTCGGGGGTGATGATTCCAATCCTGTCCATCATGTAATTTGCCCCTTGAACACCGGGCAATATCACGTGAAATATGCGGAATCCACATCTTTGTTGTTTCATAACCTATCTAGATGCCATTATTGAGGTGCGCCAAGTTAATATCCCATTTGGGGACGCAATATGAATGGTAATATGGGAAAACCACATTTTCCATGTGGTAGTACTGGGTAGTCGAATGCACAGGTTTGTTGCTTCCCATTTCAAAGGTATTACAGTAACCATTTTGACCAATCCATTACCCGTTGACCCACCATGTCAACCATATCAACCAATGCATGTTTAGTGCACCTCATGGCCCAATCTACCCTCTGGTAATCAAACATGCAACATTCCTGAACGAAATAGAGGTTTCAATGGGAAAAACATGGGAAAACAGAGGACATTTCATAATTCATGATTTTCATGGAGTTTTCAATATGTTTTGATGGGAAAATCATTGCTGAACTATCCATCCAATCGGTTTCAAAAACCGGTGTCCAGTTATGGATTATAACCCCAATAAACCAGGTAGTATAACCCAGATTTCATAACCAACATTTATCAATGATATCCTCCATTTTGCCAGAATCATAAGGGTCAAAACCTTGGTACCCTAGGTACCCCAAAGTAGTGGATTCATGGTTCTTCTCCCAGTCATATGGTAATTTCAGAGTTTTTCACCCATCCCCATGGCCCATCCCATAACTATTTGGGGGGTTCCTAAGTCATAGGGCACCCCAAATCATCCAAGACATTGGACACTTTTAGTATGAAAACCTATGGTGACTTCGGGATCTCCATTTCAGGAAACCTCCACATGTTGTTTTTTGTAGGAAGCCTGGCCATTAACCTAACATTTTGGGGATGGTAAACATACCACCCATCAAAGTCATGGTCTTGGGGATGGTAAACATGATTGGCGCCTTACCGCATTTTGTTGCTTTTCAAGTGGGATCGGAGGGATGCGACTAGATATATATATATATATCTTATATATATGTATACATCATGATTTAGGGGTACCCCCCCATTTCAGGAAACCTCCAATTCAATAACTGGACTGTTGGCCTTATATATATATACTAGTTGGTGGTTTCAACCCCTCTGAAAAATATGAAAGTCAGTTGGGGTTATTACTCCCAATATATGGAAAGTCATAAATTTCCATGGTTCCAAAGCACCAACCAGTATATATCTGGGTAAATTATAATATTTCACTAACCTGAATAGTTCGGCCATAAAAGGGGATGATTTCCCATATATAAATCATGATTTCCAGTGTTCGGGAGAACAGTGAGGTCGTGATCAAATTTACCCAGATGCCATGTTGACCATCCCCCAGTCATCACCATGTTTTCTGCAAAAAGGGGCACCCGGTGTCGAACTCCGTGAGGAGGTGAGCCAGGTCTGTGTCCCGCAGCCTGGAAAGAACTTGGCGACTCGCCATAAAAACCATGGGAAAATCCATGGGAACCATGGGAAAATCAATAGAAACAATGGGAAAATCCATGGGTTTAATGGGAAAAAATATGTTTTAGGGATTTTCCAACCAAAAAACAATAGGTTTTTGGTTCCCAACTGGAAAAATGGAAAAAAAAAAACAGGGTTATTTTCCCATTGTTGGACATGTTTTAGGGTTTTACCAACAAAACAAAACACCATAGGTTTTATTTGGGAACATTTCCCATTCGAGCTTTTAAATCATTGAAATTTTTGGGTGCCCAAATAAGATTTTCTGGCTGGAAAAGGGGGAACATCGGAAACCATGTGTTTTTTTTATCATGAAATCTGGGGGTTTCCTGTTGATTAATGGGGTATAACTATGTCGACTGACCAGTTGCTAAGTGGGGTGATCCTCCAAGAGCGGGTAGCTATGAACAATTGTGCACGTACGACGTATATATAATATAATATAAATAATATATATATATGACTACATATGGCTTATATGCGTGCTTATGTTGGCAAGCTATCTGTTTCAGTCGCAATGTAAGTAGATGAGAGTACACCTAGCTCCCACGAATATCACACATCGTTAATCTTTTAAGTACACGTGGACCCCATAGCAGATTTGCCTCCCCACGCGATCCGTCATTCCGAGCAGTATATCTTCGCAGATACGCTAGACATAGATCACGGAAAATCCAACATCCTTCCAAAATATTCCAAAATCAATTATTTTTTCCCCATCTTTATAGTCTTTCCCAGTACTGACATGTACTAACTAATCTACACCCAGTAAACCATCATCTACCTTGAGGTCGTTTGGCAACAACGCCAAAATTCCATCCAAAATTCAGAAAAAGACCCCCCATTTTTAGCTACATCAACCTACAATTCACCAGTCAGTTTAGCATGTTTAGCCAACCTACCAACACCAGTGCCTGCAATTGATCCTTTGGAAGATCTGTGCCAGCTCATGAGCTCCCACTTCTCCGTCGTTCTTCTGTGCCGAGGCTTTCAACAAAATGGCTGAGATGGACAGCTGGATATCATTTTGAGTATCATAGTTGACATGGCAAAACATTGGAAGTCTAAAATTGGTTGACTAATAACATGTCTATACATTAAACACATGTATAAAAGCTCTACCCAGTAAAAACGGATGGACATTTGTGTATCATGGGTTGAACATTTGGTTCTTCTGGTGAGTACACCATTCTTTCACTGTAACTCGACCAACACTTTTGAAGAGAGATATGTTTTGTCGAGTCAAATGACAGATCTATGCAACATCCACTGGGGACGAAATCTGTTTGTCCTTCTTGATCCTTTTTGCAGGTTTACACTATCTCTTAATAAATCATTAAATAACCTCTGTTCCCCCCGATGTTAACAAAACAATGGCTTAGTTTTGGATCCATTCCTCTTGAGGCAGTGATCATTTGGGGAATTCAACATCATGCGGATGGGGACGAGCCCATCAGATCACTCCAGCCTCGTCATGCAAATGAACCTTACCGAAAGTGCACGGAAGCAGCATGGATGCACCTAGCACCTATCTTTGGGTTGGTTTCAATTAAACATCGACAAGCAACACTAGTTTTCACCATCAAGGATAGGGTTTGATAAACTGGGGACTTATCATCATCTCTTTAAATCAATTTATCCATCAGCATTTCTCAATCATTTCTCCATGCAAGGTGGTCAACGGCCTTCGACACTATAGTACAATAACCTAATTCAGACTTCTATCATCTTCTATCAGTTGTTTTGCAAATCAACATTCTAACTTAAAAAAAACACTGGGCTTCTACCTTAAGCAAACATTCAATCATCATTCAATCAACATTCTATGATTGGGTTTGCATGGCTTTTGCCAAATTCAGTGGTTTCTTGGACTGAGAATTGGCCGAAAACTCCAGCCACGTGGAGCCGTGAGCCACAACCAGAATTTGTCGCGGCTTAGTCACCCATATATGGCCATGAAAACATATGCAGCTGATGGAACATGCTTCATACATATATATATATATATGGTTCTTTTGTATATATGATTATATATGTATATAGTAATTATATATATATGTACATATTTATATTTATATATACATCATTCCACAGCATTTGGGGTTGCAGAATTTGAGACAACTCCATATTTGACCGCCTAGTTGTGATAGTTGCACACATCACCAGAGGTAGATTGAATGATTGCTTCCTGGCCGTGATTCTCAAACTGATCACAAGTTGCGGGTTCCACCTAGCCACCCAAATACTTGGTGAGCTGGAGCAATCATCCGAAGCATGAGTTGAAAATAGGATACCATCTGGTTATGACTAACAGTTCGCCATGGAAAAACACCATGCTATTAAGTTCGGTAAACCATCTATTTCTATGGGTTATCGAAAAACCATGGCGAACTGTTAGTCATAACTGGAGGATATGCTACCGAGATGGCTCCGAAAAAATTGTGGCATCCCAATGGTCCTAATTTTTTTTCGCCCAGGATGAATTTCCAGGGGGGGTTACCCTCTGGGAAACGTTTACATAACTATGGAAAATAACCATTTTTAATGGGAAAAAATCCACTACAAATGGCCATTTTCAATAGCTATGTTAGTTTACCAAAGGGTAAAGTTAAAATTGGGATACCAACCAATGGTTTCACGAATCCACGAATCATGACAACATTTGGATCATCACTTGGCATACTGCACATACCGATACATACCCCATGTTCACACAAAGCCTGAAATGCTACCCGGCCTGGTAAACGTTTACAGAAAACTATGGAAAATCACCATTTTTAGTGGGTTAAGCAACTATTTCTATGCCCATTTTCAATAGCTATGTAACAAATTACCAGAGGGTATGATTTATGGTATCCTCAGGACATTCTGGGCAGTAGAAAATGTCCCAGGAAGGTGCCCCAGTTCGTTGGGCTTGATGTTAGATATATAGCTATGGGTCAAAACCCTGGTACCCTTTTCACACCATTTTATAGCTACTGTTTATGGATCTTCCCACTAAAATAATGAAAATACTAATGATAATAAATGTTAATAACAGTTGCAAACCTTGTTACCTAGAGTTTATAAACCTTAGTTGCTAACAATAGTAATAGCTATTCATAGATAATATATCTAGAGTCATAATATATGTATATATATATACACATATGTATATATATATGTATATATATATATACATACGCATACATAGATTCCCAGTCCGAGTTGCCAATTGCGGCAGCCGGAGGTTGGCGCTCTGTAAGGCCTCTTCAGTGTGTGGTGTTTTTCAATGGGTTTCCATTAGAGTCCAACCATGGCACACCAAACATGAGTCTATCAATCGTATGTGGCTTGTTTTTGATATCCTGTCAAATGCTCTCATACTTCTCCCATAGTACTATAAACATATATATATAGTATATATTGGATTTTTGAGTATATCTATCACAATTGGCACAGACAATTAATCATCCCAATAATCTCTTCAAAATCATCTTTCCACAACAATATATTTGATATAATACTTATAATATGTAGGCACATGTATAATATAGTATATATATATACACATCATATATATATATATATATTATATCAAGAACAACTATTTTCCCCAAACTATCCAGTGATTTTCCATCGTCACCTCAGTTTATTACCCATGGCTTCTTGGCTTCGGCCTGTGCCAAGCTCAGGAGTATCTCGGTGACCTTCCCAGGTTCTCCAAGCACCGCCTAGCGACGCGGACGACTCACCAAGGCACCAAGGCCCAGAAAAAATGGTGGTTTTGTTCACCAAAAAATGACTAGATAACTAGGATTTATGGGGGATATATCTATAGAATAACTAGGATTTATCTAACTATAGAATATAAACTATAGTATTCTATAGATATAACTAGGATTTAGGGGGGAATGAAGGATATATCTATAGTATTCTATAGTTAGATAGCTGATATTTGATTCATGTGGGATTCAGCCAATAAAAATCCTGGGTTTCATGAGTGCTATATTATGATATATTCCCCAAAAAATCCATTGAAGGATATAGTTAGTTCTTGGATTCGAAAACCCCTAAAGAAAAAACGGGCGGTGTCAGGAACATCTTGTAACATCTGATCTTCCCCATGGAGTCACCGTCATCCTGGGCTCGATCTCCAAGTCACCAGGGGAATACTAAACTGGTCATCCATGACGACTGGATGATAACTGGGGGTAACCCCCCAAAAAGTAGGAAACCTCCATTTTTATGCCCATTAAATCAGCTACAGGCTAAAAAAAGTACAACCCCATTCCTCTGGGCAAATTCCGATCATTCACGAACCAGAAACAAACCATGGGGATTCTTCTCCTAATCCAATTCGATCCAATTCCCATCATTTATGGCGACCTCGGCCAAATTACTCATCAGCCATTCATATCCCATTGAGAAATTCCCATTCACAATCCCAACATGTTTCTTGATGAAAATCATCATTTTGCTGCTAATCCCTTCCCCCTATGGAAAAACACCCAGAAACCATAGTTTAATAAGTTTAGTAGGGGATTTCCACATTTTTCTGGGACCATGCAATTGGTGTGTTTAATAAAAATGGGCCGGGGGATGGGGGTTTCCCAGAGGATCTCCCAGGTTCATCTGGACCGGTCATCCACGGCGACGCGGCGCCTTCTCGAAATCTTGGTAGGCCACGATGCCATCGCCATCATCGTCCAAGGCCTCGCCGATATTTGATGCAATGGTTGGTGGCTTCGAAAATGGCTTCAAGAACCCAACTACCCGGCCTGGTAAACATACAAAAAGCTATGGAAAATCACCATTTTTTATGGGAAAACTCACTATTTCTATGGCATTTTTCAATAGCTACGTTAAATTACCAGAGGGTAGATGTCTTTTCAGCAAACTCAGCAGTCAGTCAACAAGACTTGAGAATCTGAGAGGTAAGCAAAACTGATAACACTCATTGACTTATGATATGTTATGATGATATGGTTGGCTTTTGAGGGATTCATCCCATTCTCCCAAGCATCAACACACCATTTCTGGCCACTTCCCACCGCCTGAAAAATGTAATCCACGTATTCCATCTTCGCATCGTCCAATGCACCCAACTCAGTGTACCAGGTTGGCCAACCGGGAGGCTCAGGGGAGGACTTTAGTCACTTTAGTCATCCGTAGCAACACACGGGTCTGACGCAGCAAGAAAAACTGCAGTTTTAATGGGGGAGATGGTGATCAAACATTTTATTTGGGGGTACCTTGTTGTAGACAAAGCCAAATAAACAGCCGGTAGCCCATGGTCGTTTTTTTGGTCGTACCCTTCACCCAGCGGACCGGAAATCTACCTGGGGTCAGCACCTGATCTGATATGATGGCTTTGAACATGGGCAGAGACAGGAGCATCGACCTTCGGCGGCTTTAAAGGTTTCTCCAGATATATCCTTTCCATTGCTTTCCATCAAAATAGATAACGCATCAACCCACCACTTAGATCCAGTTAGATCCTGAGAGTTTCTCCAGCATATCTCCAGTGATTTTTGTTGCTTATCTGGCTCTCATAGCGCCGCGCCAGCGCCTTTCATGGTCGAACAATTTGACCATGCGCCGGAGGACTCCCTGTGACAAGATGGGGACAAGACACCAAGGTTGAAATTCCTGAATTGTTATATAGGTGCTTCCTAAAATGTGGGTACCTCCAAATCATGCATTTTTGGGGATTTTCCATTATAACATTATAAACCATCCAGCTATTGGGGTACCTCCATGTATGGACACCCCCCCATAATTATTTGCAATGGTCCAAAAAGTTGGTACATGGTTTATGGCCATCAATCCCATAGTGGAAATCCTTTCACTGGGTCCCAGTAAATCACCATCAATGCACACATGCATCTGGGTAAATTAAAATAATTCACTAATCTGAAATAAGGCCTTTTGGGGATGATTTCCCATATAAAACCATGATTCCAGGCTTCGGGAGAACAATGTCGTGATCAAATTTACCCAGATCATTGACGGATGGTGGTGTTTTTTTTTCGATCCATCTTTTGACACAGGCACACATGAGTAATGGTTATAACATGAGGCAGCAAACATAAAATGCATATTATGATATATTATGATGGGGTATGGTATCGGTATATAAACCTTTCTTCATGGAATGAAAAATAACGATCCCCCACATGGGTTCATCATCATCGTCCCCACTGTGCCCGGTGTGTGCCGTCAGGTGAGTGTCCGTTGAGAAAACAAACACATATATCATCAACATTCAACTGATTGCTTGCCTCCCAATTTCAAACTGGTTGGTGGTATACCTACCCCTCTGAAAAATGATGGAGTTCGTCAATGGGAAGGATGACATCCCATTTATGACATGGAAAATAAAAGTCATGTTCCAAACCACCAACCAGTTATGATATACCATTTACAATGGTTATATATAAATCCCTATTAAATCCCATTAAATCCCTATTTGTTGCTGGATCCAAACCACCAACCAATAGGATCCCCACCGTCCCCAAATTGACCAAACTATGGCTCCGCCGCTCTGCCTCCTCTCCTTTCGCCTCCTTTTGCATGACCACATCCTGCCAAGAGCTGAATTGGTGTGCCACGGTCAAAGCGTGATTTTCATTGGGCAATGGTCATCCAACATTAGTGCTTTCGTATAATAGGGATGGAAAAAATCCCTGCGTATTATGACATATGATTGATTTTGCTCAAGGAACCCACGAAAAATGAAACATACTCCCTACAGATTGTCAGATTGTCCAAGATTCGTGGATTTTCCATTGGGAAAATTAGCCAAATCATCGACTCAGCACATTCGAGGTTATTCGGGGATGATCATCCCCTTTATCACTGGCGATTTCAGGAACCTGCATTGAAGGTACCTACCATGTATGGGGTCTATGTAGAAGCTATGCAAGGGGATACATATTATACATCCCCAACATATTATATGCTACATTAATGATCATGAATTTACGTTACCATTAATGAACATCCCATTATGGAAAAATAATCATTACCATTATCTCATTAATATCATGAATTATTATAGGTACATGATGTTTTCCCATAAAATCCCATTAATTTCATGAAAATTCCCATGGATTTTATAGGAAAACAAAACACGTAACCTGCCCGTCACATCTTTGATCCCCATCTCATCGCACGATATCATGGCGAGGCTCTTTGGATTTGCCATGAGTTTGTCCAGAAATCCAGGTATGGGAAGTTTATCATCTTGTAAAAAATCCATAGAAATCCATAGATTGGGAATCCTTAAGTATCCATCTTCGCACTAATTTCAATCTGCTTTAAGGAAGATTTGGGTGAGACCACACTGCCAGACATATCAAAAAAAAACCGGCATGCAACACCTCAGAATTCTACTGTATGGAACCCATACAATCTTCATCATCATCATCATCATCAACCAGTAATAACATATGTACTACTAGCGAATATCTACTAAGATGATCTAGGATTCGAAGATGTACCACTATTATGTACCACTATCGCTATACTATCCCTATATGATCACTATCACTGCTTGGTGGTTTCAACCACTCTGAAAAATATGATTTCGTCAGTTGGGATGATGACATTCCCAATATATGGAAAGTCATAAAATTCCATGGTTCCAAAGCACCAACCAGTATGACAATCACCAGTATTATCCCACTATTACCCTATTATCCACTATTAACCGTTGTTAATGATAACCATGAACTCACCATTAATGATCATCACTATTACCCTCTGGTAATTTAACATAGCTATGGAAAATCACCATTTTTAAGGGGAAAATCCACTATAAATAGCCATTTTCAATAGCTATTTTGACATAACCAGACGGTATAATCACCATTCTGATAATCAATGATCATCATGTCGGGCCAATCTTCGTCCTTCAGCTCTCGCAGTGGATTCCAAGCTGCACCTTCCACTCGTGGAGCCCTCAGAGCGTGGCACAGGTCACGGCAACCCCCAGTGAGCTGCTTGGGTGATAGGAATAACCAGGGATAACTAGGCTTCATGGTAGCTTAATGCTGATTTTAATGGTGATTTAATGAGGATTAACCGGGATTTCATGGGAATGTAATGGGATTTAAGGACATTTCATGGGGATTAATGATGATTTTGATGATTTCATTGGGGTTTCCATACTGGAATTATCCTTCCACATTTTCTCCAAGCAGTCTCACCCCCACGGATGAACTTGGCACGACTCAGTTCGCAACACGCCCATCACTATCGTTTCATATCCCATGATATGAACTATTGAAAATTGCCATTTATAGTTGATTTACCCATTAAAAATGGTGATTTTCCATAGTTACGTTAGTTTACCAGAGGGTATAGAATATCACACTTTTCAATACTTTTTATGCTTAGCGCACTCCTAATTTTGTAAACATTTTGAAGAATCATTATGCCGGATTAATGCCTCATTTCCCTTATTTCCGACGGTTAATGGCCCGACACTTTACTACGCATTGCGGCCCGACACTTTAGTCACTGGAACCCAGGCCTGTTCTTCACAACTTCTAGCGCTTGAGCTCGTTTCGCCTCCCCGGGGGTTAAACGTCAATGGCACATGAAAACAGGGAGAAGTTGGTCTCTTCCAACTTGATATAGCTGATATTAAATTAGAATGGTATATTATATACTGATAGGTTGATATATCTATATCAGTTATACTTTACTTTTATAGATAAGTTGGCGTCTTCCAATAAGTTCACCTGTTTGAATGGCATAGACCTCTATATGCAGAGATACCACTAATTAGCGATAAGTCACCATGTAATTGCATGGCATCAAGGGTGAAAGCTGAGACTGCACCTCTATATAGTGTTCATGCAAGTATTCATGGATATTTTTGGTACTTAGACTTCTTTTCGTTACTTTTCTGATGTTGCCTTTCAGATGTTTGCTGGAAAGTACCGCAGCCCTGCCCAGGATTTTTATGGAATTTCGGAGTTTTTCCGCTTGCGGTATGCATTTTCGTTACCGATTCCAGATACCCAGGATCAATTGTGCATCCTGATTATTTGTATATTCCGATTTCAGTGCAATCTTAGATGTCCTGCATTTTTTTGATACCATCCGAATTCAGGGACTATTCGCACAGCGCGAGGTCCAAACTCACATAAGCATACATAAGCATATACATAAGCCATATCTCCCTGAAATTCTTAATCGCATGATGAGGCTTTGACACTGCATCAACTCGTCTATTCACACTAGAACGGAAAAGATTCACTAGGAGTTGCGATGGCCAAAATAAAAAAAACACATTCCCAGTAATCTCAACCCCGGATTAATAAACCATGGTTTATGACAATTAGGGGGTACTCCTCCAATAGTCATAATCTGATACTTATATAAATGGTGCCCTCTCAACTAAACAGCCGTTTGGGGTTTATTCATCCAGGGTTGACATTATATAATAGATTCCCCCAAAAAAGGGGTGGATTTACCAATGAAAAGAAGGGTGAGCCTGACCCATGGGGCACCTTTAGCTCCGATTGCCCCAGATCAGTCTGACGCTTCTCCTCCTGGAGACGATGTCGCTTTCACCAGAGAAATAACATGGATTTCATATGATTTCACGAAGAAAACATATGAAAAATAGATGGATTATACAAATGATGACAAATGATGAAAAATAGAGGTACCGTACAAAGACGGAGATTAGATCAAGGGTCTTGACAGGTAGATGTAGCAGCACCCCAGCTGCAATGATGAATGCTTCGGAATGCTTCGTTATGCTTCGTTTAGATATGGATCAGACTTCGGCCGTCAATTCGTCAATAGATAATAGCAGACTTAGCAGACGGGCTGATGACTTGTTGTATTGACATGGCAAATATATTTGGATACCCTGAAAACAAGTCAACAAGTCAATCTTTAGCCTGACATGAATGCTAAGTATCTCTCCATGACAGCTAAAAACTGACAGCTAACACTTCTCTACACAACCAAGGTTTACCAGTTCACCACTTTTTTGTTCCATGGATCATGAAATTTCTTCGGGCTGTGTATTCGGGTTCTTTGGAGAACCTGGCAGCCAGCCCAAATACAGTGACGCTCCAAGATCTGGCTCTCCTACAGAATAAACGAGAGAAATTGGCCGTGACAACACTTGACAATGATGGCGACATTATCATTCAAAACGAACAGAGGCACCATCTGTTCTACAAAGTTAGTGCTTGATCATCATTTTCCCATCATTTCCATCATTTTTCTCAATTAAAGTAGTCATAAGTTGAGGTATCTGCAGTAATTCCCCATTTTTTAGACATTCCTGTCTGCCCCCTCGCTCCTCGGCCCGCATCTGTTGGAGCTGTTCCAACTCCTGGTGTGTTTTGGAATGGGGGAAATGACCCATGATCATGGATTGATTAATATATGTATATATATATGTATACATATACAAATGCATAAACGTGTATATATATATACATATCATATATATATATAATATTAATATCAATCAAGAATGACATGAACATTATCGTGTTAATTGTGATGTTTTTTCTCTGGTATTGTTCCTTAGTGCTCTGTGCCACTAGAGGAGGAACGACGGTGGTACTAAGTACCTATGATCCAGTAGTAAAAAAAACTATGGGAATTGATCTTTCGTAAAGAATCAATCTTGTACAATATCTAACAATATCTAACAATATCTAGCAACATAAGCGGGGATATTTTTCAACAACCATGGCTTTCAACAAAAATCGGGATATCATCAACCAGATGGGGATCCATCACTTTCACTTGGGGGTGTAGTTGCGGTTATTCATGGGTATAACTATGGGATTTTAACTCCCTTAAGTTAAGATATAACCCAAACAACCATGGGTTGTACATCCCCAAGGAGGGTGAAATATGTGTGAAATGCCCCAAATCATGGCATCAGGCCGTTCCATGTGGCAAATCATGGCATCAATTTTTCCATGGATTCAGATGTTGGAAATGCCCCAATCCTGGGAGATTTGCCAACCAAATCCATTGAAATGAATTATGAAGGGTAGTTATATACTAATTGGTGGTATACCTACCCCCTGAAAAATATGAAAGTCAGATTGGATCATCATCCCAACTATTGGGGAAAATGAAAAAAATGTTCCAAACCACCAACCAGTATATTATGAAGGGTCTCAATCAAACCAGAATCTGCGCACGTTGCAATAAATTCCGTTTGCCAACCTCTGAAACAGATTCTGGATGCTTTCAATTGACATGCAATTAGGTGTTGATCATCGCAACGCACAATCCTGTTGATCAACTGGAGGGAAAAGGACGCCCAATCATCAACGTTCCCTGTCCGACAACACAGCTATGGAAAATCACCATTTTCAACCGGAAAAAAAAACTGTAAATGATTTACAAAAGGGCCATTTTTCATAGCTATGTTAGATTCAGAGGGTACTTAGAGCGAAGTTTCACCCATGGGCCGTGCCTTTTGCAACTTGTCGTTCTCCTCTGTCAAGTCCTTCCGGCGAAGGGACGGCCCCATGAAGTTTTAGGGGGTTCAACATCTTTCAGCAGAAAAACAGGAAGGACTTCAGGAAAATCGGGGTTTTTAACCAGAAAACATGAAGAAACATAAGGACTTCAGGAAAAACACAGGTTTTAAGTGGCCAACAAAGTCTTGTTGGTGGTATACCTACCCCTCTGAAAAATGATGGACTTCGTCAGTTGGGATGATGAAATTCCCAACTGAATGGAAAGTCATAAAATTCCATGGTTCCAGTCACCACCAACCAGAAGTGGTTCTATGACAATATTTCAACCACAAACAGCGGGTCTAATCTGATGATTGCTGCGTCAACCAACCAGGGTGATGAAACCAATTTTCGGTCCGATGATGCAGCGAAGCTCAGGTACATTTGAAGGGAACACCAACTTTCAGCAAATCCAGTCATATTATTCCATCATATTCCATTCATATTCCATTCAAATTCCATGCAATATCGCATTAAATCACCATCTCCTTGATGGTTCAATCCTATTAAATCACCATTGTTCATGGTTAAACCATGGTTAAACCCTATTTTTCAGCACCATTAAATCACCATTGTTGATCCATCATCGCCGGACGTCGTTTCCCCACTAAATCAGCACAATCCAACGACTCTACTTCTCTCGTTCCGGCGGCCTCGTTGCGCTTGGCCAAGCGATTGGCCACCTCTCGGTGATGTCGTCATTGGAAGGATAAGCTGATCGCATGATGGTTGAAGCATGTTGAAGCCAATCATAGTGTCTTATACTTATTAATTATTAAATCTTATTAATATACATTTAAGTATACCTTGTATGTAGTACATACAGTATACCTATTCATATGATATTTATTTGTTACCAGTGCGGCCCCAGATCATGGGAATGATGGGAATCACGAGAAGATTTTCGAAAATTGCTTGGTGAAATGCCACGAATCACAAGATTCAAGACACACATTTTTCATCACATGGATTGCTGCTTGGTGGTGCAATAACCATCTTGAAAAATATGAGTTATTAGTCAATGGGAAGGATTACATCCCATATATGAAATGGAAAATAAAATTCATGTTTGAAATCACCAGCCAGTTATGATATACCATTTATAATGATTATATATAAATCCCTATTAACTCCCATGAAAAATCCCAATAAATGTTGCTGCTTCCATAAAGCACCAGGAAATGTGGATTTTTTTCCATCCCCGTCATCCCATCATGGCAATCATCAAAAGGTTGGGGAAATTGGGAAATTTGGACATCTTCTATAAGTAATACATAAGAAAACCATAGGAAAACCATAGGAAAATTGTGATTTAATGAGGGTTTATGGTGGTTTAATGGGATTTAATGGGATTTACCCTCCGGTAAACGAACTAACATAACGAACTGGAAAGATCCACCATTTTTCAGGGGTAAATCAAGTACCTATGGGCCATTTTCAATAGCGAACTGTTAGTTTACCGGAGGGTAATCCTGCTTTATGGGACAATTTTCACAATCTTTTGACCAGGGCACATATCCCAAAAAAAATCTACATACATTTATTTCTTCGCTAATCACTATAAGGTGTTGTCTTATATCCCATATATCTTCCATTTGTAACCAGCAAGATGGATGGCCTGAATCCCGTGACCAGACAACCCCTCTGGTCCTCTTCCATTCCAGGGATGGCAGGCTGACTTCCTTCTCCCTGGGCGATGAACTGGGAGATGTGATATACCCTCTGGTAATTTAACATCGCTATTGAACATGGCCATCTATAGTGGATTTACCCATTAAAAAATTGTGATTTTCCATAGCTATGTTAGTTTACCAGAGGGTATATCGAGATAGAAACCACGATAGAAACCACTTGGCCGAAGATCTCAAGGCTTGTTTCAACTCTATTCTGCAAACAAATGTTGGCTCAGTCCCGCTGAGGGATCCAATTTTGCTGGTTGATGTGCCCGCTTACCAGATGTTTTTGTTTGCGGTTGCTGGACTCACCTGACGATCAACAATGTTCACGCATTGACGACCCATGATGGTTGGTTCAAAGCCCGCGCGTTGGCTGGTCAACTCTCCAATCTTGTAGTTCATATGTCACTGGTTCTGATTTCAAAATCCAATAAAATCCACGTTTCTGTCATCATGTTATCATCTTTTTGCTAGAGTCATCACCATTTCCTCTGGTTTAATTTACGTTTTGACGAAGCAACGAAACATCTTTTGGGGGTAAACTGAGGCCCCAACCAAATATCTGAACTCCTCCAGCTGTCGAGTCAAATCCACCTGACTGGTGAGGTAACTGGAACTTTAAAAGCACATCTAACCCAAGTGTATACATTCATAAATAGAGACATGGGTGAGTTTTTCTGAGTCAAATCTACATATTTCATCACATTTCAAACTTGGATTACTCTATATAGAGTCATGGGGACTCCTTGATTTCTCGGGTTGTAAACCACTTAAAAATACTGCTTGCCTTCAACAACCCATATCCCCGACAAAGATGGCAGGTCAATGACCCGCCAATTGGGTGCTATAAACTTACCGTCCCTAAGCGATAGGTTTATGGCAGCCAGGGTTTCCCACTCACTTTTGACCCATATCCACATTTGCCATACATTTGCCATACATTGACACCAATCACTAATTCAGTTATGCCGCTGAAATATGCTGAAATAAGAAGCACGACCCGAAACGGCCAATGTTGAAAAAGGCGAATGATAGGATTGATGGTAGATATTCGGATATCTCTACCGACGTATTGGGTTTATAAACCAATATGAACCCATTTATGACTATCATGGCCAATCTTACATACCAAAAAATATGAACTTGTTCTGGTTAGATCTGGTTAGTATGTATTTTCAGTTTCTAGATTCAAGTACCTTTAACTGTCAAAGGTTGACCCAGACCAGCCGCCATCCTGCAGTGCACCTGCAACTTCACTTGCTGCTCCACTTGCGCCTGCTGTCATCGTTGGTTGGTTGGTTGGTTGGTTGGTTGGTTGGTTGGTTGGTTGGTTGGGGGGTGTGAGTTTTTTGAGTTAGAAATGATGATTACTGGGGATAGAAGCTGTAAACATTGGGGATTTGGGCAGCAAAAGAGAGATTAAACCAATAAAACTGAATGACATTACCACTCAAACAAATCTTCATGACCACGACAATTTTAACCGTTTTCAGTGCCCACATACCAATTGGCTTCGGCTTAAACCAAAGGGTTTTCCATGATCTGTGGATCGTCATCTTCCCAAACGGCAATCTTTGGGATGGGGCTGTGACATGAAGTCGTCTTTATGTGCACAAAAAGATGGCACATGCTAGCTTTATCTACATCACTTGCGAAAAAATGGTGACCTGCACTAGACGGCGCTCATAGTTCTCCCAAAGCCTAGAAGCCTTTTCCGACATGTCCATGTCTCACTCGCGAAAGGAGAAGTATAAACATACCAGTACATATATAAACATAATAAAAGGAGCCACCCATGTATGAATCTAATTCATATACATATTACATAAATAAATAATTCGTAATATATATATAT
>Ga0126342_10005878_pt1:20000-21594 | contig 21594 bp, 17 predicted proteins | sample Cyp1metagenome_FD_92528 | JGI IMG/M metagenome (GOLD analysis project Ga0126342, IMG submission 92528) | Coral microbial communities from Lord Howe Island, Old Settlement Bay, Australia - Cyphastrea 1 metagenome | ecosystem: Host-associated > Invertebrates > Cnidaria > Coral ... | reverse complement strand
TGCCTTGGAACTGTACCATATGTCCATCCACAGGATGGACACCCATCGGTTGGGGATTCTGTCAGGCAAAACCAGTGAGAGGAGGGGGGTCTGACCCAGCAGACCCGCATCAGCTCCCTATGAATTCTAATCAGGATTCCAAGCAGGATTTAATTCCTATTTAATTACATTATTATTGCTACAACTCATCTAGGGATTGCCATGCGTTTTCGTCATTCCAGAATTTCACCGAATTTTCACCGTAGAATTTTCGATCAAAAAACGGGTGTCAAACCCCTGGTACCCTACACGAAGAAATAGGTACGGTATAGCTGCATAACTGCCTCCAGTCATATCGGAATTTCATAGGTTTTGGAAAAAGAAGTAGATATATCAACTTTGTTTGTTTCTAGTACAAGTATCTATCCTATAGATTACAGTAACTTTTATGGCAGATGTAAATCTATATCCCTCTATGGTTTATGAGCCAACGCGCAGACATAGTTTAATCGTGTTTGAATGTTCATCTTCATTTCTTATCATGTTTTTCTGGGTTGTTCTCTTTTCGGCCCACATTAACAAGGTGGTGCCCCAGTTCGGAAATCGCTAAGTTGGTTCATAAAAAAGTTTTATGGATTTTTATGGTAGATATATCCATAGTTCATGGGAGTTAAAATTTTAAGCCTTAAGCCAACAAACATAGCTAGGAGGCACCATCATATCCCGGTGATATCTCCATTATGTATATATATATATATGTGGTTGGTGGTTTTAACCATCTTGAAACATATGAAAGTCAATGGGCAGGATTATCCCATATATGAAAAAGAAAATAAAATTCATGTTTGAAACCACCAACCAGATAATTGATTATTCAACCATCAATCTAACTAGGCGAATTAAATTAAATTGAAATATCCCGGTTATATCCCCTATATATATATAGTTAATAAATATATATATATATCCCAATATTACCACGATAGTGTCACCACCTTGCAGCAACACCGATGCTGGGTTTGCCTGGGTTCCCCGTGCAAAGAAATCAACGCGCTGGCGTCGATGCTAAAGTCATCTCTCGCTGAGGCCAGCTTCAACATCCTTGGGGCTTTCAGCACTGGCAAATTCAGCAGCTATCGTGGATAGCACACCGAAGAGTAGTATAAACCTCAATGTAAACTGGCTGGGGATGGGAAAAAGATGGAAAAGAATGGTTAATACTGGTTAATGCCCATATAAACCTCAATGCATGGTATATTTACCTACAAATCTGGGTCTTTTTTGGGGCAAATGTTGGGATTCATATTCCAGCACCATGGAGCATATGGGGAGGAAACGGCTAATATCAGTTCAAACATTACATAAGAACAAGATTCTTTGGACAAGACTTTTGTTGCAAGAGAAACACATTTTTCGAAAGCGGAAGTGCGAAAAGAGCACCTGCCTCAATGAACCGCTCCCTATAGACCTGAAAGGCCTGAAAAGGAACAGATCCAAGACATGAAAACTGGTCGGTATCAATCTTTCGGAGCCTAGTTGAGACATGAAAACTAGCCTTATCCCAGTCCTATTATACTGGTTGGTTACTATAGGTTTCCCTATTTGGGGTCATACT
>Ga0126342_10005878_pt1:15000-17500 | contig 21594 bp, 17 predicted proteins | sample Cyp1metagenome_FD_92528 | JGI IMG/M metagenome (GOLD analysis project Ga0126342, IMG submission 92528) | Coral microbial communities from Lord Howe Island, Old Settlement Bay, Australia - Cyphastrea 1 metagenome | ecosystem: Host-associated > Invertebrates > Cnidaria > Coral ... | reverse complement strand
GAAACTAAACCAACAAACAAAACTGAGGGTTCCCATTTTGTAGACAGTTGTATATATATATATTTATAATTATATATATAAGGGTACATTATAACAATTCACTAACCTGAATTAAGACCACTGATCTTCTCTTTGGCCGGCCCCCTCCCCGCAAGCACCTGAATTAAGGCCCACATACTTCGCAATCGGAATCGGCCCTCCCCCTGAATTGAGGCCATAAAAGGGTCACTAATTCCCCTTATTCACCATGATTCCAGTGAGATCAGGGTGAGCCATTTATTAGTGAAATAACTGGTTATTTCAATGGGATGAGAAACATTCTATAAATGGGGTGACTTGTTAGTACTTATAACTGGTATAACTCGGGCGTTTAACTGTATGATTGTTAAACAAATAGCCTCTAAACTAACATAGCTATTGAAAATCACCATGCTATTACTCAATGGCCATTTCAGGAACCTAAAATGGAGGTACCTACCATATATAAGGCCTATGTAAGGCCTATGTAAGGGAATATCCCCACAAAATATGGCCTTATATGGTACAGTACCTCCAATTTAGGATCCTGGAATTCCCATTGAATTAATGGGAAAACGAAGACTATTTCGACTCACCCATGGCTTCAAGTTCGCAAACTGTTGACATAACCAGAGGCTAATGCACCAGAAACCATATCGTTTTGACTCGTTACGTTGACGTCCCGGTCACGTCCCGACGTGAGATCGTGAAAAACATCACCCAATTTCTATGTATATATATATATATACACCATATATCCTGATACATATATATTTATACATGTTTCACCCAGATATGTGGTTTCTCTTTCCATGGACACCGCCATTGACCCGTGGTTAGGAAACCTTCTGGAAGGAGACAGTTTTGCTCATGCAGTTCATTTAGCGCAGGGACGTGCTTTTGCGTTGGGTCTTACAGGCCCACCCTGTGAGACCTGGACGGCAGCTCGCCACATTGCTTGTGACGAGCTACATGGCAGAGGACCTCGACCACTGCGCTCCAGTTCACATGCATGGGGCCTCCCTGGCCTTTCGATGCGTGAGTTAAGCCAGCTTGGTGTCGGTTCGAGTCTCATGCTGCACAGCTTATTGTTGGAAGCCCTGATCTGTTTGGCCGGTGGAGGCAGTATCATGGAGCATCCAGCCTTGCCCGATGATGAAGGGTTTGCGTCGATTTGGCGCACGATGATTCATCGACTTCTTCTCATGAGGGCGCCTATGGCCCAGCTGGTGCGCATCGAGCAGTGGCGCTACGGTGCAATGTCGGTCAAACCGACCATCCTGAGAGGCTTAGGACTACCCAAATTAGCGCAGCACCTGCACGCCTGCAGGAAGCCTGATTTGTTGAGACCCACGGTAGTTCTTTCCGGGTATGACCGTGCCAAAGGGTGTTTTCGCACGGCTGCCGCGAAGGAGTATCCCCCGGGCTTGTGTGAGGCCCTAATTCGATCCTCCTTTCAGAGCCTCCGCATTCGTCTGCGCATGGCTGGCACGACAACCATTCAATGGTCTGATTTTTCGGCTGATGCCCGAACGTGGGCCCAGGCATTAGCCACTAGGAGCGAAGTCTCTTCCATGTCATCCTTCTTGCCTGACTACCAGCCTGTGTAAAGTTGTAAAGTTCTGAGTAGCAGGGAAGTGTTGACATTTTGCATGGCCGCACAGTCTCTGACTTTCTGCGTGTGAATGTAAAAAAAAATTCACCCAGATATATATGTAATACAGGTATGAAACCATAAGTCATATATATATAAATGGTTGTGCCTGCATGGTCGAATTAATTTCAAACCTCAACGCTACGCTGGTTAAACCACAATCTGCTGCAAAGCTCGACTAAGGCCTGGACGAGGGGCAAGACTTCCAGTCCGGAGGAGAGGCTCTTAAAAGCTGCTTTAAATGCAGCCTGATGGCAGCCCCGACATGCTTCTGATGATGGTAAATATGTTTTTTTTTAAGGTTAGATTTTTAGGTGGCAAACAGCCACAAAATATGGTAATTTGAAACAAAGAAAATGGGGAAGCTGTAGTTGCTTTCTGTTAGTTTTCAGTGTGTGTTCTATAGTTTTTAACTATAATTATAGTATGATTTAGGGCTATGACATATCTCAAACCTTTTTTCATGGGGCTTATAAACAAACAAACATCACTGGCGGCATCGAGTTCAAGTTCACCAGTTAGTTCACCTCAGCCAGTCATAGCCGAGTCATAGCCACTTACTGTGAAGCACCAAGCAATATACAGTAATGGTAATACGACCAACAAGATGGTGCCCCCCCCCCCAGTTACATGTTGGTTTATAACCCCATTAACACATTAACTAATTTGTTCTATCCACCATAAACCATAGTTAAGCCACTTGTAAGGCAACTTAGCTATCTTGGGGGCCCCATCCTGAAGTAATATACAGTAATGGTATGTAGTTGGACAAATCTTGGAAAATATGTTGGTGATATTGGGAATATCTTGGCGATATATACCAAGAAT
>Ga0126342_10005878_pt1:0-10000 | contig 21594 bp, 17 predicted proteins | sample Cyp1metagenome_FD_92528 | JGI IMG/M metagenome (GOLD analysis project Ga0126342, IMG submission 92528) | Coral microbial communities from Lord Howe Island, Old Settlement Bay, Australia - Cyphastrea 1 metagenome | ecosystem: Host-associated > Invertebrates > Cnidaria > Coral ... | reverse complement strand
CTGAAAAATCACAGTCACTGATTACTTCAGTCATTGCCATCACACGCCTGGTGAATCCTGCTGACGCTTCACGGGGGAAGACTTCACCGGCTCCTTCTTCCGTGGCGCCGCTGAGGCAGTCGAGGCGGCCGGTGCTGGACCCGGTGCAGGTGCGGCAGGTGCTGGAGGCGCAGCTGGCCGTGGGGGAGACGCCGCGGGGGATGGCTCTGCCTGAGGCGCAGCGGGTGTCAAAAGCATAGTCCATTGACGCCAACCGTTACGCTAGGATAAACCAACATAGATGTGGAAACCATGATCCCGTCATAGATGGTTTACATTTAGAAAATTGTGTTTTTCCTCATCTAGATTAATTTACCCTAGGGTGATTATTAGCTAATATGTGGAGTATAGCAACCCCAAAACCATCAGGCGTAGTATAGTATCAAATGGTGATATGATTGATGATTAGATGATCATTGAAACATAACTTGGAAAAATCAGAGAGGCCTGAATAAAGGAAACCAAAGCAAAGCATCGGATACTGAAACGGACGAAAATGAAAAAACGCAAACAAAGGATGAACGCACCCGAGCTTGGTTAGGTGTGCCAATGGGAAGGGGTTGTTTAGAACACAAACAAAAAATCAATCTTGCAATGTCTTCACCCAAACTTTGGGGTGTCAAGCCTGTGCAAATCTACATTGATATTATATATGTATATTACCATATACATTTACATAGATATATTATATAATATACGCACCATTTTTCCATCAATGTTCTATATCAATTGCAACAGCTTCTGAGACCAAAAATTCGCAGTGGGTTTTTGGGCTTCAAAAAAACCTTCTCACCCTTGGTGTTTTTTTCAGCACTGCCTATCTTGCTCAACTACGGACTGGGCAATGTCTTCCTTCATGCCATGACCCGAGATATCACCCACACTAGCTCGAGATATGTACCATACACCATTTTTATCCGTCTAATAGCAGTTATGTTCACCAACTCAGCTAAGATTCGAATAACTTAAACAAATCCCCAAACAAAAAAATGTTAAATCATGAACAAACACATCTTGAATTGTTCAAATGGCCACAAAGTGCCCCACCTTGGTAGGGCTCACCTGCGACGAGATGAACTCAGATTCCATTTCCATGTCTGGAACGCTGTGCAGCTGTACATATGACTCTAAAAAAATCAATAAATAAAAACATCTACTAGTAGTAGTAGTAGTAGTAGTAGTAGTAGTAGTAGGAGTAGGAGTAGGAGTAGGAGTAGTAGTAGTAGTAGTAGTTGTAGTAGGAGTAGGAGTAGTAGTAGTAGTAGGAGTAGGAGTAGGAGTAGTAGTAGTAGTTGTAGTTGTTGTAGGAGTAGGAGTAGGAGTAGGAGTAGGAGTAGGAGTAGGAGTAGGAGTAGTAGTAGTAGTAGTAGTAGGAGTAGGAGTAGGAGTAGGAGGAGGAGTAGTAGTAGTAGTAGCAGTACTAGTAGTACTACTAGTAGTAGTAGTAGTAGTAGTAAGTAGTAGCAGCAGCAGCAGTGGTTGTTATTGTCGTTGTACCAGTGGTACTTTCAAAGAATAATATAACAATAGTAATCGCAATAGCAATAGTGGTGTTACTAGTGGTAAAAAAAAGTAGTATTCTCAACATAACTACTTTCCTAGCATATCGCCTTGCTATCATCACACCGTGTTGATTAGAACATAATATTTATCATCATAGGGAAAATATAAGAGCCGTATGTATCAACGTTTTCTTTGTCAGTTGTGTTTTGATTTTGCTCCCATAAATCATTGGATTGGTTTAAGGTAAATTTTACAGGAACCCCCATATCTAATAGTAAAAGACATGGTTTTCTGTAGATTTTCCCTTAAACCAATCCATTGAATAAAATGGCCAATTCTTGTAGGCTATGCCAGCATGGATGGTTTGGGGTATCACCTACACCTCGGCTGTCACACAGTCTGGCCTGATGTTTTCCACCATCCCCACATGTGCCATGGTCAAAACATGGTAAATGATAATGGGGGTATGGTCATCCATCCCATACTTATAATCAACACATGTACAGTATTATATGCATATATATATATATTGTACATATATATATATTATACATATATATATATATATATGTAGACATATCCTTATGAGAACGGATTGGTGATCATCCCCATGTGTGTATATCATCCGGGATTTTACGCCCAAAAAAACGGCCCGGTGGCGTTTTAGCAACTTTGCCTCCGGTACAGGCAGCGCGGGTAGGGGCTCAGGAGGTGGTGGAATTACAAAAGAATCGGCCTCCGAATCCTGGGAGAACAGCGAATCCTTCAGAAGTTGAATGATCTATGGAGTAGTTTAAGGGGAAACCTACAGGAAACCATGGGTTTTTACATGTTTTTTACCATCTAATGTGGAGGTGTCCTGTGAATTAGTGGTCAATTTAAGGTCAATTCTGGTTAATAGTGATTAATAAATTCAAAAATAATGGGCAATAGTAAGACACTACTCGGAAAATATGGCTTAATATACAGGGTCCATGGTCAAGTTACATGTGATTCATGGGATATATTTAATATACAATCATGGAATATATCATGAGTGATCTATTTCTTTGTGATCTAAAAAACATTGATTAGTGGAATTAAAAAAAACACAATTTGGGGATATGTATATATATATAGTAATTATGTAACAATGGACATATAGTATCATGGGGACATATCGTGGGGATATATAATGGGCCATAACTAAGCAACTGCGTATATGATAGTCGGTTTGTCTGAAAATCGGGTATAACCCAACCATTGCCATATCATGCGGAAAGTCATCATTAACCAGTGGATTTAGAGGTACCATATGTTTAGACAAAGCCATATAGTGATCTAACGATTGGTGATCATTCGGAATATGTGTTGATAGTATATGTAAACAGACTAATACTACAATAATTGGGACATAGCTTGGAACATTAGGGATACACGACCGACACTAATAGGAGGAATGAGGATAAATGTATATTGCTACAACAATACTGGGTTCGGTAACGTTATATGGGATTGATGGGATCTATATATATATAATTATATAATACACCAAAATGGGAGGTATTTTGACAATATAATGGTATACAACCAACAATATGCGATATGATCCAAAAACAATAAAGCATGGGATATAATTTGGAATATTAGGGATACATATAGGGACACAACTTATTGATAGGTTCATACATATGTATATACATGTATTTACATAATATTTAGATGTATATATATATATATATGGTGTGTGCATATATATACATATATTACTATGTCATCATATATATATATATACATATAAACATATCAAAATATATCATACCATGACAATACATCAACATAATTAATCTTATGAAAAAATATAAATTATATATATATATATACAAACCAACCTATGGGGACGCAATGTAATGACACTACTCTGTAATGGGATTTAGCTAGCCAAATTATAATATCATGATATATCATGGGTATATGATGGGTAAATTATTGGTATGTACTGTATATATATATATATATATCAGTATGTAATAGTATATATGGGATATAGTAGGGATGTGATGGCGATATAACTACCACTAGCCAACAATATATGTGCAAGTACAACTAACCGTAGTTTTGTAGGGATAGAAGATGGGAAGATAGTGAACCTTGAGATTTATAATGCTTGATAATATGCCTTTTGCGTACTGTATCTCATGAACATCGCATTGTTCCAACAAAGGGACGCACCCCCAACAACATAGAAACGTAAAAATCCTAGGCGTAAACTTGTGCTTTTCATGTGTTGTCTATCTTTTTGTTGGGAGCTACGATACTTTGATTAACTTTAATGTTTGAACATGTACATGGATGTATTACTTGATGCACATGATTACATTACAGTTTGTGGTTATTAAATATCAATAACTATAACTAATGTTGAAGGTCCACTATATAGATTTTATTATCATTCTTAACTGGAACAGTCTATGTATGATTATATCATGGACATATCTTAAAATCATAGATCAAATATATCATTGATCATAATTTACGATCATTTATCATGATTTGAAGAAATGCCAATGTTATCATCATTTACAATCATTTATCATGATTTACCCTTAACATTATCATTTTCTTCCAATGAAAAACATGCCAGATTAATACATCAATGGGAATTTCAGGATCCAATACATGGAGGTACGTTAGTACCATATGGTTGGCCATATGAATTGTTGGGATATTCCCTGAAATTTAGGCCTGAACAATAGGCCTTATATATGGAATCGGTACCTCTGGTTTCTTCCATGTCCTGAGCCCATGCCGCGATGTTGTAGAAGGGAGGAGCCTTGCTGACCCCAAAATGGGAATCTGTCATTGAAACAGGTGGTAACAACTATGTATATATTGAACAAATCTATAAAATATGTGTGTATATATATACACATTTAGATACATGATGTAGATAATTTTAAATAGCTCTGTATATATCTGTAAATAATTGTGTGTCATCTGAAATTGCGTGTGTGTATATATATATATAAGATGATGTAAGCATTAATATACGTAGCATGTCCCAGACTTGAACCATCAACCATATGCTCCATGGTGCTGCAAGGTGGTGCCCCCGTTCGATAGCTAAGTTGGTTTATAACTCCAATAACTATGGTTTGTAGGTGATATAACAGTGATATATCTCTAGTATTCATGGGGTTTATAAACCAACAAATAAAACGTTTGGGGGGGCACCACCAAACGTGGAATATCTATCACCATAGATTTTTCGAAAAACACGATCCATTCAGGATGAAGTCACAAGAGGAGAAGACTTGCTGATTTGCTCAAGGACTGACTGTTAAGCGGTGCGAATTTAGGTCCAAAATCTAAGCAAAACATGTCAGATACTTCCGGGGATGAAGATTTGGATGGTGATGCTATGTGAATCCCATTTGATCCATTTGGTCATTTCTTCCTCTAGCCGGGCCTAAAAATTTGACTCGTCACAAACAGCTCAAAATTCAAACAGCTCTTCCGTGCCACCTGGTCGCCAGACTTTTCACTCCATCGCGGTCCAACATCCGATGTCGGCATATTTATACGTGGAACGTGGCCGCGAAAGGTGCTATACTCGCCAGGGCTACGACTGACCGGGTCGCTCGTTCATAGTTTTCCAAAACGGCGATGGGCAGACGCAGCGCAACCGGCAAAGACAACAAGGGCGGTACGAAGAGATCTGAGGCAAGAGACCAAACATTTGGGAACATCTAAGGGAAACCAAACGTTTCCTCATCCAAATCTGGAACGTTTCAGTACACTTTCCCTGTAATTTCAGACAGATATTGCTACATTCCTCGGTGGTTGGTTTTTCTGGTAAAGCGTGGAGGAAACCAAAATGTTTCACATCCAAATCTGGTCTTTCCGGTAAACGTTGATGAAATGAACAAAACCAATTCTGGAATGGATCCAATTAGTAAGCTATAGGTAATGCTCGAAACAATAGTTAAGTGCTTTCAAAAACCTAGTTAACCGATTTATGGCAGATCTGCAGTTGGGGTTACAGCTGGGGGACCTTATGTGAAGATGCTGGATCCATAAATTAGGACCAGCTAAGGGGAGATTCTCCTTACTAAGCATGATTCCAGGGCTCGGTCACAGTGAGGTCACTCTAATTTACCCAGATCTATGTAGCCAAAATATGTGGAATCTAACCAAGAGAAGAGTCTCTAACTAGAAATTTATATAAGCATCAAAGATGGAAACCAAATGACATGCACTCGGATATTCAAAAAATAGGTCTCACTGACTGCGATGAGATGGTTGATAAATCTGGAATCTAAATGCATTTTGATATGTAGTTTTATCTGGTTGGTGGTTTTAACCATCTTGAAACATATTAGTCAATGGGAAGGATTATCCCATAGATTATGGACAGTAAAATTCATGTTCCAAACCACCAACCAGCTATAATATTGTTCTGTCGGGGGACAAAAAAAAACAATGGCAATCATGCCATGGTTCCCGGATTGCTGTCTGGGAATCCTCAACCTGTCCGAGTCCGTTCTCTCTTCGTCCCCACGGGCGTTGCTTGGGTGCTCCCAACAACAGCATCCGACAGCATTCGGGGAACTCCCTGAGCCTGGAACCAGATGGTCCATCTTCGCCGCTGCCCAAGAACAATGAATTCCAAGACAAAAACCTGCCATTTACCAGGCAACCCTTCGATGCTGAGGTTTGAAGATGCTTTGGTCTGAAGGTCAGAGGTGCTATGTTTTTGCGTAAGTGCAGGCATTGACATGGAACCACACCACATTGGGGTGGTTTTCAACACTTGTAGGACTGAGTCAGATAGCTGTGGGACCCAAGCTATGCTCAACACATCTGAAGGGAACAGAATCAATGATCGAACCACAAGGTGGTGCTCCAAATCGCTGAGTTGGTAAACATAACTGGGTTAGTTATAGGTTTTATGGTGACTATTATAATAGTTGTATATATAACTACTAGGCCCTAATCATTTTCCGAACAGGAAACCACAAGGTGGGGCCCCCTAGATGCCTAAGTTGGTTTATAAACTAGGATAACTGGTGTTTATGGCAGTTGGAACATGTTAGAACTATGGTTGGAGGAGTTTATAATTTCACCGGGGTGGTACCATGTTGCAGGCAATTCTTCACCCAGCGGCCCTTGAGCGCCTTGAGTGACAAGAATCCGTTGCAAAATGTGAACTCCGCGTGAATCCGGCCCAAATAGTAATATGATTGGTATAATGTGGTTAAAACCATGTCATAAACCACCTATTTGGGAATTCTTTAAAGAACCTATGGTGATTTGGGGGATGGGTTTTGTTATTTTGTTTTAACATGTTCAAAAACCACATTGTAAATAATTGACATCCAACTTAAGGAACAACTTTCCGGGATATGCTGAAAAATGTGTCGTGTTTTTTCAATTAAGTGGGTCATATTTTTTGCAATCCTTGGCCCCAACAATGGTGGATAAAGTTGGCCACAAGTTATGTAATTTTGAACCCGTGCAACGGGTTCCGCCAGACTTGTTGAACTCCCATTCTAAAAACAGAAAAATGTGACTTGATGCTCCGTGTGACTGCTCTGTTTGATGTTGGGCTATTTTTATGGCCAGACAAATCAATCAAATAAAGACTTAAAGTAATGAATTCAAAAACAAGAATTCAATCTCTGGCTGCATTAAATCATCATACTGGTTGGTGGTTTCAACCCCGCGGAAAAATATTAGTCAGATTGGATCATCATCCCAACTATTGGGGAAAATAAAATTCATGTTCCAAACCACCAACCAGCATAATTCGGGAAAAAACAACTTGAACATACAGTAGCTGAAATGTTGGGCCGTTAGGGGATGATATTCCAGAATTCCGTCACGACGCGAAAGCGGTCACAACATAATTCATCATACCCAGATGCTCCATGTATGGAATATTTACCTACAAAAACTGGTTGATTTTGGGGGTAAATGTAGAGATTCATATTCCATACATGGAGCATATGGGATATTTATCCAGATGATCAGATTCAAAGCCCAAGGAAACACCACCATGTTTGATATGTGACTGTTCGTTGAGTCACCATTTCTATCAGGTGAGAAATCACTATTTTATGTTCGTAAAATCACCCCATTGCTGCATGTGGATCCCGTCAATGACTGTACACAGTTGGTACTTTTGATTGGTGCCGTAGAATTATTTCTAATTTAGTGCTGGAATGTACTGGATGTATTTATTTAGTAGGGCCCGTAATTGTGCATATTGCATATCTGCATATCATATTGCTATTTCACTGGCTCAATAGTGTTAAACCACCATCGTTCATTCTTAAACCAGCATGTTTCATGCTCAAACCACCATTTTTCACGAGATCAGCGGCTGGGGAAATTCTCAACCACCCACCTCGCATCAATCCCCACAGCTCCCTAGCCCAAGTTTGTAACATGGTTGTGCCAGTAAGTGGAAGGATCTGCGCCACATCTCTAGACTTCGGTCCTTTCTGTCTCGGCCAAAGAAAGATGTTGAGCCCAAAATTCTCCGCGCTGGCTTGCTGATGATTGTCAATCGCCCAGCCATCTGCACATTGAAACACATTTAATTGTTTATATTGTTTGAACCGCGAATTGGCGATCCTGGGATGCTGAACTGCAATCGCCAGGGATCCTGAATCAATTTTACTCTGCAGTTATGACCATATTATTAGTTATAACTGGTTATAAATGGGATTATACATTTTATAAATGGGATTATAAGTACTTATTATAACTGGTAAAGGGCCATAGCAGTTGAATCTCTGATTTTCAATATCGCTTCCCATGGGAATTCTGGAAGGTCCCCCTCTGGATCCTACGCCAATTTCACATGCACGGAACACGGCGTCGTTCCAGCAGGGTCTGGCCATCAGGTGGGACCCTACAAGGTGATGCCCCACAGATTACTGCACAGAGTGCACGCTTAAATTTGCTGTAGAACTAGCCCAACCAACGGGTTTATGGCAGGTACATCGAGAGTTAATGGACTTCATAAACCAACACGCAGCACTTTAAAACGATTCGATTTATATATTTCAGATATAACGGAGCAGTTTGATTTTCGAGTGACATCAACTGAACATGTCGGGGCAGCACCTTGTATCTATCTCTATATCATCCCTGCTCCACACTCCCTTGCTGACTTGAAGACGCCGAAAACGCAGGCCGCCCGGCTCCCTCGCGCTTGTCTTGCCCGAATTGCACCGACAACTTGGAGCTCTCTGCGGACGATAACTTCGGGAAGCGAGCGAAAAGCTTGTTGCGGATCAGCTCCTGGTGGAGAAGAAACAACCAAATCCGGATCCAGCCGTACGGATCCAAAGGATGACTGGGATATGAAAAAAGGATAAAAAAGGGTGTGACCTTCGAAGTACTTGGAATAGCGAATGATCAAAAATATGAGATGAATTGAGATGAGCAGTTGTCAAAACCCTGCGTTGTCCCTTTTGATCCTGCTTTCTCAAACGGGATTCTACGTTCATGGATTGTGATATTCCCCAATATATTGGTTAGTATAACCCCATTTCATCAGCAACACCCCGGGCTTTTGAACACGAATACTCAGTGAGATCTTTCCTGCGGATGATCCCGTGGTCAGTGCTGGTGAGATACATCCCTCACATCCCCCCAAAAGTATACAACTCTAGTAACGAAAACAAAAGTGTATATACAAATACATATATACTGCATAGAGGGACACATACTGTGACTTATATACATATATATATATATATATATATATGTAAATATATATATATATATGGTAATAAACCAATAAACAGAACAGGGGAACATCGACCTGCAAATGTTTTATCACTGTAGAATTTACTTTCTGATAATTTGACATAGCTATGGAACATGGTCCATTTATAGCTGATCCATGAGGATTTACCTACTAAACATGGCGGTTCCATAGCTTGGTTAAATCAAAGTTACCTTAAATCATGGCTAGATTGGTGGTTCGCATTAGCGCTTATGGAGGTGGTGATTGGTGGTGAGCCCTGTCCATGAACCCTAAACATATTTTTTTTGCAAGTGATGGGTCATGTTTGTTGCTTTTCCGTTTTTCCACTGCCACCATTGGTTGAATACCGATGTCATATACCTCCGTTATATGCCCATATTAGATGATTAAATCCGCATTGCGTCCCTAGGATGTTTCTATTGTATATCCTACTAGTATACCCCATCGATTTTGTGGGTTAAATCAAAGGTTACAACATTTTCTTAGGCTGTTCCTATTATGTAATGTCAAGTGAGGATTAATAATCCCCTCCCGATTAATCAACCACCATTGCCAAAAAAAAAATGTAATTTCAAAACAGGTGGTCCCCCGAGATTAATAAACCGGTGGGCCTACCCCCGATTAATCAACCACCAGTGCTGAAATCCAATTTTTTATCCAACATTTTTTATTTCCAATTCTATTTATTTCCAATTG
>Ga0126342_10005877_pt1 | contig 21599 bp, 16 predicted proteins | sample Cyp1metagenome_FD_92528 | JGI IMG/M metagenome (GOLD analysis project Ga0126342, IMG submission 92528) | Coral microbial communities from Lord Howe Island, Old Settlement Bay, Australia - Cyphastrea 1 metagenome | ecosystem: Host-associated > Invertebrates > Cnidaria > Coral ... | reverse complement strand
CCGACAGTTTATTTTCCGATTGATTTCCGATAAATTCCGACAGTCTATGGGGAATAGCCGCTGACCTTGTCACGGTTTGTCACGGTCTGTCACGGCGTTTTCCGACAATGCCCAAGATTTAAGCATAGTTTCTTGTCTTCTGTCACGGTTCGTCACGGTTCGTCACGGTTTGTCACGCAACATGTTAGGCAATTTGAAGCCAATATGAACCTTTTTCCGATAACATGCAATCTCCGACTTTTACATTTCGACAATGCGTGCGCTATTTGCGATCATCAGACATGACTTCATTATTTGCATGCATTTCCGATTTGACCCTATTTATGCGCATGGATCCTTAGTGATATATACATACATACATACATTTATTATTATACTGTATCCAAAAATATATAGTACTGGTATATGGTTGTCTTGTGAATTGTCCCTTAAACCAATCCAATGAAGGATGACAAAACATCTAAAATATTGGGAACAATGTGGAAGAACAACTATAAATTGTCGGAAACATATGGGGTGAATACTGAAAACATATGGAACACAAAACTTGGGAAACAATGGTTGAAACAATAATGTTCTCTTTTTTCTTTGGTAATCATGTCATTTTTTGTGACTTTAATGTTTCCCATCGCGATTTTGCCCACAAATTCCTAGTAATTTAGCTATTAAAGAGTGAAACAAATAAACATTTTCTTTGGGCAGTTTATTTTCTGGCCAAGATTTGATACCAGATCTGTTCACCAACGTGCAAGCCTTTGAAGCTCCCCGGGCACGTCGGCGAATACCTTCTTTGCGTTACGAGCATGCAAAGTGACTTACAACGTTGTACAACGTTTGGGTTTGTGCGGGATATAGCATGACATAACTACATATAGCCATTAAAAATTATATAGCTATGGCTTTAATAACCACCAAACATCACTGAGGAGCCTCCCCTTGCGTGATTTCCCGGGAGAGATGAACTCATCTGACCTCACTTTCCAGTGCAATGATGTCATCGTCCAGCTCCTTTCCCTGCGATGATGTGGACGGCAAAGGCGTGGTTCCACATCTGGGTACCCCAATACTTGGATGGTTAATATTAACAATAAACTAAAATATGTGGTCCCCCAGGTCTCTAATTTTGACCCAGTGCTCACATCCTTATGTCTGGCACTATATATACGTATATATATATATATATATACATATGATGGTTGATCAAAATTCCTTTATCCGGGAACGGCCATTCTTCGCGAATAAAAATGTTACTTTCGCGAAACTTTCGCGAACTCCATGTTTATCCTTCGCGGGGCCCATGTTGGGCAACAACACCTCTTATGAAGATTCGTTCACCACCTGCCAAAGTACGCAAGAGAATCACAGATCACTTCTTGATAGCCTTTTTAACATGCAGCTAGCATCACGGAATCCCTTCTCAGGACAGATTGTTGCTGATTAGGTTATCTTTGCAAGGTTTACTGACCCACCCCCTTCAACATGCACTTTGACTTTCGCCCGCTCCTTCGCATAACCTTCGCGGAACTTTCGCGAAAATATCCCTATTCGCAGACCCCGGCCATCAGCAGGGGGTGTATTGAAGGAAAAGCGAACACCAGGGGCCTTGGTGTTTGGCTCTCGCAAAGCCTCACTTTTGGAAACTTGGCTCCTGCGTTTGGAGCTTGCTTCTTGAGACTTCAAAAGGCATCATTAGGCAGTGACAGCGGCAGGTGCAAGGATGTGCTTCAGGACCATGGTGTTTGGCTGTCGCGAAGCCTCGCCTTTGGAAGCTCGGCTGCTACCTATGAAGGGCAAGGTGATTGTCCAAAAGCACCACCACACAGGGAACTGAACCAGAACCAAACCGAAATTCTCTGGTGCCCTTCCCCTGCCGGACCCCGGGCGGCAGTGGGTGGCAGCCCTTTACTTAATGATATAATATCCAACTTTCGCGAAAAAAATGTTACTTTCTCGAACTCGGAAAAAACAACTTTCACGAGGGTTTCCAACATAACACGCACGGCTTTCGCAATTAAAACTCCTTACCAGGACCTTTAGATCGATCACCATATTTATTTAAGTTTGAAATTACCTATCCAAGGTTTATCCAGACTCAACTAAATGGGCTTGTCTGAGGAGAGGGTATCCCCCAAACAAATCCCCGTGAAACTTGCCATCAGTTCAAGATTTTAAAGTAGTTTTATACTTTTTGTCATGTTGAAGTAAACGCAAATCATGAAACCATTGGATAGTTCGGGGAATTCTTATCATGTTATTCATTGCTGGTTCTTTTTTTGACTCACCCAAATCATGAACACACACACATGGGTATGAGTCAAAATTTGGTACCCCTATTTTTGAGATGGTTAATACTCCTAAAATTCTATGGTTACCCTCCAGTAATCAAACTTGGCAATGAAACGATGAAAGCCACCAATCAGTTCGATTATTTTTTTTCCGGGGAAAATTCTCAGCAAGCTACGTTTGATGACCGAAAGTCATCCCCTATATAAACCACATTTTTTAAAGAAATCACCATGAATCACCATTAGTTCACCATTAGTGCACTACGAATACTATTATGATAAATCCTGGACCAAAATCACCATTAATCACTATAATATCCACATTACTCCCATAAATCCAATTAATGCACTATTAATTAGTGCACTATGGAATCACCACCACCCTAGGGTAAACCAACGTAATTAAATGTGGAAAATGGATGAACATGACTCATTTATGGATAAATTACTTTTTCAAATGGTTGATTTTCTGCATTCAAATGTTTGGATAAATTGCCCATGTATGGATACATTTTCCCATTACGGTAAAATGCTGTTCTTTGGGGGAATTACACATCTATTAGCCATGTTTGGTGGTGTTTACCCCTGGTCCTGCGGGTCCACCGGCAGCTCGCCAGACTCCTCAACGAAACAGCCAGGGCTGAGCTTCGAATATCCGACCAGCCGGAAGGTCCAGGGAAAATGGCTAGTTAATGGTGATTTAATGTGATGTCATGGGATTTATAGGTGATCTATGTTGGTTAAGTTGGATTAAATCCAATAACGTTTGGGTTCATGGGGAATATCACTATCGCTGAAGGGGATCATAAACCAGTTGTGTAACTTGTAACTGGGGGGCACCACCCTGTAGTAATAAGAACAAGAAGAATTGTCAAGATATGATAATAGTATCAATATTCTATTGTTCATAGTATTGCTATGTAACCTATGTATTGCTACTTTGGATTTCTTTGAGTTTGCCACATGGGTCCTACACACAGTCCAGGTTTGGCTGGTAATCTGTAGGAAAATCAAACATTGCTAGCTGGTAAATATCCTATAAATGTAGGTTTTATTGGGAAAAGCATGTGTGTAAGTAAGTAAGTAAGCAAGCAAGCAAGTAAGTAAGTCAGTAAGTAAGTAAGTCAGTAAGTAAGCAAGTAAGAAAGTAAGGAAGTAAGCAAGCAAGCAAGTAAGTAAGCAAGTAAGTAAGCAAGTAAGCAAGCAAGCAAGTAAGTAAGTAAGTAGTTAAGTAAGTCAAGTAAGTCAAGTAAGTTAAGTAAGTTAAGTAAGTTAAGTAAGCATGCATGCATGTATCCCACTATCTCCCATCAAAGAAAATCAAATTCAGTCCCAGTCCTCCACAGTGAACTCTGCAGCTGTGACTTCCTCCCTTTCCGGCTCAGCCTTTGGAAGGCTGAACTCACAGCCGGGGTCCAAACCGCCATTCACTAAACGTGAAACATGTGTACTTTAAGGGGGCCCATGTTCAAACCCAAACAGGTTGGATTTATCTATTTTTGTGTCTATCCATTTGACGTATTCCCTAAAGATATCAGATTTGTTAAAACACGGATCCAGTTAAGGATCTATCAGTCACCCCCCCCTCCAAGGACTCAACTAATTGGGCCAACAGTTTGGTTGTATCAGCTATATCCTGTTGTATTAACCAACAAACCACCAGTTGTATCTTGATTTTCAAGGTGTGCCAAAAACCGATGGGCAAAAGAAACAGCGCCTTGGCAATGGAGGGGGCATCTATTTGGGGACATCTCACCGACTAACTATCGGAAATCATCCCTGAATTATGGGCCATTACACGGAGTGCCCACACCAAATTTTGAAAACACTGGCAAAAATATCAAGAGTCATCTTTTATTAGGAAAAGTCACCTGTTTTTTCCAAAGAAGGCAGTGATAAGATCTAGCACGTGGAGTTGCTATGTGTAGATACAATATATTCTAGACAATATGACGTTCTTCCATTTGGGTTTTTATCTAAACATGAGAATTCACTCCAAAAAAATATCATCATGAATTTCATGAATCATCATGTTCTCCTTTCGCATTACCTTTTGGCTGTGCCCCCATGGAAAAACCGATGTTCCCATCGGGTTTTGGGGTGAAACCCCGGGATTTGACCAGAACGTTCATGAGAGGATGGGTTGACCACTTCGCGAACTCCCTTTTTTCGGATGGTTTGTCAAGATTATCCCAAGTGACTAAGTTTAGTTGAACTATAGTGAATTCAGTTATCCCAAGTTCAACTAGAATTTAAATCTAAATCAGGTTACATCTTAATTACCAGTAGCTTCTCAAGTCAGTGAACAATAGCTAAATCACATGACGTGGGTAAAACAGCAATAAACCACCCATTTGGGAATGGCTTGTACCACCTATTTATGGTGATTTGGGGGATGGTTTATGGCATTGTTTTTCTCACATTAAGCATGTTATTTATTGGGTCTTAATTAGCTCCCAATTTCGTTGAACGCCACAGCAGTCAGCAGTCAACCAAACAACCGCTTCGTTCCTCGTCCTCGCCTTTGAAAAAACACCGGTTTTTGGTGATGCGATGTGTGTTAAGATGTAGACGGTGGATGTACCTATTGTGTAGATATCTACATTCATATTATCATGTGTGCATTTGTATATCAATACCTATAATTTTTTATAATTATGGATGCATATTCCACTTAGCGCTTCAAACAGCTCCAGACTTCATCCAGAAAACACACCGGCCTCTGCCACCTCTGCTGCAGCAGAAATCGCCGAAAATGGTGCCTCCGGTTCTAGGCCTTCAGGTGGAGCAACCACACCAGGTTTGTTTTAAAACAATGGACAAACCATGAAAACCTCACAGATTTTCCGGGGCTGACCATCTCTCAACCGATGAACATGGCCATTGCAAGGGGTATACTCCATTTTTGAACAAACCCCAGTGACCACTCTACGAGTAGCAATTTTGGGGGCGAAAGATCAAGAAATCTTGAAATGCAACAACTACCAGGAAGATATTAAGAATCAACACTCTTGGGGATTAGACATCTCGAGCATACTGCCAAAAAAGGAGGTAGAACCAAAAAAAACATCAGGATAGCAAGACAAAGCAAGAGGCTTGGGTAACGTGTTGATTGTTGGGGTTCTGGCAATGATGCAATCCAAACAGGAAATTTCAAGAACCATGTTTGTAATTTTGAGCATCAGCCATTTCCATTTTTCAAGGGTACGCTTGGTCAAAATTTAACACCGCAATGGATAATTCCAGATAATTCAGGATCATTTTCTACAAATATCGCAAAAAGAATCGGGAGCATTTTTCAAAAATCATATCCCATTATCTACACATATTAACGACCCAAAAATTTGGACAGTGTTCAAAAACGAAGCTGAGCCTTCGCAGGCTAGGCTAGTCATGAGATCCAGGCTCGACTGCACAGGGCTTCCATTGACTGCCTCTTGTCGCGGGCAAAGGCGTCCAGCACGCACTTGGTCCGTAGCAATCTCCATCAACGCTTGGTTGCGACTATTCAAGCATAGATGTGTGTCTATTGCATGAATATATCTATAATTTAAAATAAAATCTATAGCCATACTTAGATGGATACTGTTGGGAATATGATAGAGTATAAAACACATGTCAATTCATTTTTCAGATAAATCACATATATATTATGATACACTCATATATATATATAAAACATATCGAGCATATTTAACTTTTAACCCTCGAACCTAGCTGGTTTCATACTGACAACGACCAACCATTTGTGGATCAAAAGGTACCAATACACGTGCAACTGCAAAGTTTGCCAAGGAATCAGTTTGTTCCTGTAGCCGTTGAGCCCAGGCTAAAACAGAAAGGTTATCGAATTCATTGTCCTACATAGGCTCACCAATGAATGTATTTCCGAATTTCAGTTCATTCCTGAAACATTATGAAACTATGATTCGTTAAAGAAACCAAGTCCAGCAACCTATTCTCACCTCCACCACCAAAGGCGGAAGCTTTTCACAAGCACCTGAAGCGCAGGAGCTGGAATCGTGCAATGAGCAATTCCAGATCCGTTGCTGAGTGGTCGCGAATACTTATAACTAGCTTGCATTACATACTATCTGAATACTATGAGTTTCAACTTGAACATGGAGTTTGGAATTGCGTTTGGACTGGGTATGGTTCCAAGTTCTTTGCCCCATTTCTCATTCCGAAGATTGTAGGTTTCTAGCAACATACATCTATTGTCAGTGTCTGCATGCTGTACCTCTATGAAAATTGCGGTGACGTCGGGACAAACACTTGAAAACTAAGACACTCAACCAAGGTTTATATAAACCCTAAAAAAAAATCATCTATAAACTATAGATATATCTACTATAAACTATCGAAATCCGCCAACAATTCACCAACTTCGCGAAGGATTTACCGGGGACCACCTTCTGCCAGCTCGGATGCGGTGAATCCATCCCAACAAATGTGAAGTGAAGTGTGATCCTCACCCCATGTCCCACATATGTTTACAAAGTAAAACACATCATGAAATATATGTGAATAATTGTGTATATAGCTTGAGGATACCTGTCCAGAATTGGAATTTCTTAGATGTCCAGTTGCGAAATTAACTAACCATCTAGTCTGGTTGGTGGTTTCAGCCCCTCTGAAAAATATGAGTTCGTCAGTTGGGATGATGAAATCCCCAATATATGGAAAGTCATAAAAATTAATGTTCCAAACCACCAACCATATATATATACTGATCACAGTTCATAGGGAACACAATACCCATTTTTTCACCCCTTTTCTCCCGGAAATCAGAATGGCACTCTTCAGATCTTCCAGCTCAGGCAAGTCTGGCGGCGGGAGCACCCAAAAAAGTGATTAAAAACACATAGAGCCAACCATATATTCTGACGATATCATGTGATAGCATATAAGATATAGTTAATCTATATATATGTGATTTTATGAACATAGATAAATATATTAGTGGATAAATACCAAGCAAATTGTAGATATATGTATGAAAATCGGATACACCCCGAGTTATAACCATGTGTTCATGGGATAATGGGGCTACAAACGGCTGGATGTTTGGGTTTTCCCGTCATAAAAAGAAAAAACATAGGGAGCGCACCAACGAACAACAGGATCAAAATGATCCAAGAACATAGACGGTGAGTCATGGTGAGGCAAACAATCATGGTGTTCACGGCGGTTTGAACAACTAGCAGGAACATTATATTCAACAAGAATTGAGAGCATCACCAACAATGGTGGGGATATACCTGCTTGGATGTGCAACTCAGGTAAGTAGCTGACTTGTAAATGTGTAATTAAGATCCTTATCCACCACGTCAAGAATGGGATGACCCCTTGCAGGGACATGCCAAGGCTGACTAAGTAGCTAGTAGCTATTGCTATATACATATGTTTAAGGAAAGTGAAATGTCACTATACTCAATGTAGACCACATCATCCGTGAATTTCCTTGGAGTAACGATAATTGTGCTCCAGATCTTTCACATTTCCTACAATTTGCTCCACTTACCCAGTAGTTATTCAACATCGCTATGGAAAATAACAAATGTATAGATGATTTGGGATATTTTAACGGTTTAAACATTGTGATTTTCCATAGCAACGCATTAAAATAACCGGAGGGTAAACCATCTCACATTCATGGCCTCCACCTGCAACTAGTTGAATAAAAATCCCTAGGTGGATTCCAAGTGGCCAACCGTAACGAACCTCTACCAACCATCCCTAACACATGTTCATGCAATGTAAAAAGAAAGTCGTATAGATTACCCTCTCGTTATGACTAACAGTTTGCTATTGAAAATGGCCATTGAAATAGTTGATTTACCCATTAAAAATTGTGATTTGTGATAGTTATGGTGATGTTTACCAGAGGGTATGTAAATACCCAGTTGCTCATTTATTGCCATCACAATATGCATATACATGATTATACATGTGCAAATGCTAATACCTAACTGTAGCTAACAATGTATCCGCACAAAATAAATTGTGACACTTGTGCCTATCTTTGTTCTATCCCATGATATCCCCTGAAACATCCCGTGCTTCAAATTTCAATGATATCTCCACTGTACATATATATATATATATATATATATATGTGTGTGTAGAAGATGTATGCCATATACGATTGTCATACAATCGCTAAAATGGGTTGTAAAAAATCCGATTGCGCAGTCTGATTCTTAGCATCTCATTGTCATGTTGGTCATGGAAACCCATCTTTGTAAGATAGTTTATCTTCCCTTTTCATTGGTTCATCAACCCATGTTTGTTGGTTAAATTATGTTACATTCCCTGCGAAAAATACAATGAAGAGATCCCATGATGTATCTCGAGTACTGCCGTTTCCTCGATATGATTATTCAAATGATTGATAGTTATTGTTGTTTTCATACACATTTGTATACAGTAAAGCATTGCAAATCCCAGAAAATATGCAATACCTTTATTGCCGGTTGTATATAAATATATTCCTATCAAGTCACTTTCATAAAATGGTTGAACTTGGTAACAAAAACAAGTCCTGTTAACCAACCCCAGTGTTGATCATAGGTCTCAGTCACGTTTATTAATCATCGATGACATCCCATGATTCTCATCCCATGAATATCCCATTGTTGTTTTTTACATGTCCCTATTATTTGTTGGTTATATCCCTATGACACTTGAAATACTTGAAAACAATCCAATGTTTCCTGGGAAAATCACATGAAACCAAGAATGTTCATCACTCTTCACTATGGTGAAGCATACCAATCCCTTTAATCAATAGAGATCCACATACAAAAAAGGACATTGTTGTCATGGTGCCCAAATGCTCAAACCTGGCGGGCGACCAGCCTTGATTCGAAGCTCCGCTCAAAGGTCGCTCTTTCTCCACCTAAACCGCTGGGATAATCCCAAGGACAAACCATACATTGGGAGATTAAAGGGATTCAAATAAAGGATTTACATTTGGATTTGCATATGAGATTTTATCCTTTCAATGATGATATACATATGATCATATAGGTTTGCATGGTTTGAAAAGGGATCAAATTGGGTGTGTGGGGAGCGAATCAAATAAAAGAGGTTTCATTGTGGCTTTTTGCCACGCTGAATGGGGTGAAAAACGCGTTTTCTTTTGTTGGGGCTTCCTCTCTTGTAACTGGTTTATACCTGGATTTTGCCACGTAAAACTGCGATTTTAGGTCAAAGTGCTAGCAATTTTGGGTTGCAAACTAGGATTTAGCGTAGTCCAATGTAGTTACCATCTGGTTATTTAACATAGCCATGGAAAATCACCATTTTAATAGGTAAACCATCTATAAACGGGCCGTTTCACTTCACTTGTTTTATGGGCCTCCCCCCTGTCTATAAGACCAAAGAGAGACCCCTCGCGGACGATCTGCGACGCCGCAGCTCATTTGAGGGGGCGGAACGCTACCTCGGCCCTTCTCCTTGAACTTGTCGTACCATCTTCTTTCGTTCCTTGGCAGCGGAGCTCCTCGTCTCCCAATCTTCCTGTGCTCTGTTAAGATCTACTTGCCATTGCTTAGCTCCTGGTGTGTGTGCTGCTGGTAATTGACGCCCCGTGTCCAAAAAAGTCTTGGCCGCCGCCGTGACCACATCTTGATATTGGAATTTGGGACGAAGCAAAATACCTCGAAAGCTTGGCGCTATACACTTGCTGCACACAACGGCATTCCATTCTTCTTGCAAGTTTTGGTACCGTGTCTGTGAAGTGGTTGGTGTTATGGGGTTCTTACGGATCTGTCTGTGGAGCGATTGGTTGCGTCACCTGTCTCTTGGTGGCTATTGCGTGAACTTCCCCTGGCGGTTCATAATCGCCCTGCCTTCCTTTCTTCACTTGGCTTTGCAGGGGGCAAGTTTTGACCTCTCGGACCTGGCCCTTACCTCGAAATGCTTTGGGCAAGCGTTTAGTGGGGTACAAGTCCGGATCTTGTCTATGCTTATCCCTGATGACTTGGTCTATGAGCGTTTCTACCTGGGTACACCACTCGTCAAAGGACGCTGATGCGTACCATCGTGAGTGGGGCAGTGCTGCAGCAATATCTTGAGCTGAGATTGGCAAGTCGGTCCATGGCTTCGGAAGACGGATTCTGGGTTGATGGATGGCATCCGTGGGAAATGAAAACTTCATCCAAACTGGGTCATGACAGTCAAAAAGTTTTGATTTATCAACATCAATGGATTTAAGGTGGGGAATCAAGTGTGGTGAAGTGACTGCCGAATCTGGAATCGTAGCTTCATAACAAGTTTTTGGCATGGGGGTACCATGTTTTAACAAGTGTAAATGTTCAAGATGCTGATACCCACTTTCATAAAGTTGTTGCAGGGATTGCGACTCTTGAATAGGCATGTTAAAGTCTCCTAATAACATACATGGCAAATGCAAAAGTCTGGATCTGGCAACCGCTTCCTTCAGAATCCCTTCTGTTTGCTCTGTGGCGTTGGGCGCTGACTGGGTGATTCCATAAATGGCTAGCAACTGGATGTGAATTGCTCCTATTCGTACTATGGTGTGCAACAGTCTGGTGGAATAAACCCAATTGGCTTTCGTTGGCAAGCGCGTGGTTCTGGCTGGGAATTTGCCTGGCTCTGCCTCGCTGACTTGGCTGGTGGTCCAGTCTCTGTCTTTGTGGCAGCACTGGATCTGACCATAGGATTTTATAGCCTAGCTGTCGAAACTGCTTTGTGGCTGTACATTGTGTGCAGTGCCAGAGGTGGCATTGGTCTCAGCAATGGCCACTATGTCAACATGCTCGGCAATGCTTTGGAATTCCGCAGCTTATTGAGCATCGATGTTGGGTTGATGATGCCAATAGTGACTTGTGGCCCCGGGTTTTGTGTTTCTCCTATACCCGAGTGCCATGATACGGATGGAAGTTCGGCTGCATGATGGTCTGCGGCTGTTTGATCGGCACACAGGCAAAATGCCTAAGGGCCCATAGGTGCGGATGCATGAGAATAGCCAAACACTTCTCAGGATCGACATGGTATCGATCCCGAGTTGTGTGAAGCTCCGAAAAGGATTTGCCTTGCAAGTGCATGCCAGGCTTGCCAAAATGAAAGTCCCTTAACCCCTGGATTTGAATTGCATGGGAACGGATCGGGAATTTCCCACGGTTTGCAAACGGCTTCAAATGGTCTCTATATTGGTGCATGATTGGACAATGAGGACTGGACAGACTGTGCTTCGCAGTTGGCCAAACTGCACACGGTTTTCTAAACTAATTGATATATCGACGCAGGGATGTGGCCCTTCGTGTACCCCTGGTGGCTCAGATCTTCCGCAGCAAAGGTGTCAGGACTCCATGTCCTCCGCCTCATTTTCTCTGCTGCGCTTGGCTTGCTTTTGAAACAGGCTTTTGATTTCAGCCAAACTATTGCTCAGTTGCTGCGATTGCTGATCCAGCGCCTGGGCAACTGAACACTGGATATCATGCTTGGCTTGCTCGATGGTGTGAGTCACGCATGCCTTGGTATCAGCATTTTGTTGCTTAACCGTTTCAAACTGCTTGTCTGTCTGGAGCTGGTCTTCCGCAACTGTTTGAAGTGTGGCCTCCAGCTGTGTGATGCGGTTCTCTTGTTGTTTGAACTTGGCCTCAATAGGCCCGTCTGTGTTCCTGGCGGTTGCGGCATGGGCTTGCGACATGTGTGGGTGAGTAGCACTATAGACAGCCCAAGGATCCAAAGTGGAAACCTCCGGATTGGGCCCATTCATGCTCACTCCTTTACCCTGGCCCTTTTGGGGTTTGGGTCCAGCCAGGACTGATTGATGGCGGGTCTGGGTCCTCGGTGGCAAGAGGCGTGCAATGATGGGCTGGCTATTGAACAGCACCAGTGGATCTACTGGATTTTGTGCGGTGGACACTATCCACGATTTCGGACCAACTTGGATGTGCCAGCTATACAATGACGCCCATTGCTGGATGTTCTTTCCTGTCAGTCCGAATGGCAAAGGCTCTATTTTGTAGGTATGCTCTCCACCTGCATGTTGTGGCATGGGTGTGTTGGGATTGATCTTCTGCCATGCGGCTGGGAACGCGTCACTGGCGAATCGAAGTCCATATAGGAATTCTTGCCTTTGACCAAGCCACAGCATTGTTGGGTTGTGGCCGCTGCTGTTGTGACTTGGGCGAGTTCACCTGGAATCCAAAGTACCCGGAATGTTGTGTCAAGCTTTCCGGCTGTGTTCTTGGGATTGGCGTAGATCTTGCAGAAACCCGATTTACTCAGCAATGGGAGAAATGCCTCCTTGGTGACTGTGGCATGAACTTGGACCGATACTGCTGTGGCCTCATTGGCTTTGCCGTGGTGGCCCCGCAAACTGCGTCCCCACATGGTGGTTATGGCATCCTGGGCACCTTGATCCCCCAGCATGTTGCGCATTGTTGTGAATGTGTGAGCATGGCTTTCCATTGGTCCTCCGCCAGGTCTGATTTCCATGCCGTCAATGCCACCACATGGGCATGGCTGTGACTGGGCTCTCCTATCACAAACATTGCCAACTCATCGATGGGCAGCAAAGCGGCTTCCCGGAGCCAAGGTGCGGCTTCGTTTGGAGTGACCAGCACTACCCCGCGGGATGCAGATTGACCTGACTTCTCTGTTTTGCCTCTGTGCCAACTGAGTTTTTGAGAAAGCCGGCCTCTATGGTGTAATGCGATGGATCTGGCATGGTGGCTGCCATTTTCCTTTGTTTGTGTGCAACATTGTGAGCCACTTGCTTGGCTGCTTGTTTGGTCTGCTGAGGTGGCAGTTCGATTTGGCAATCATGGATCATCTGCATCAGCTTTTCATGTCGTGTATGTCCTCCCGGTAGCTGAGCCACCGCCAAACCTTGGTGCGTTCCTACTTTGGAGAGAATTGCGTCCATTGTTGAGGAAATCCATTTCAGGTCATGTCCTTGTTCGAGCAGGGTGGATGCCAAGGCATTCTTGATTTGAGTGCGAGTTTGTTCTTTCCCTCCGCCTTTCAAAGATGTGCCAACAAATGCCATAATTCAGTCTGCCGGCAATGTCGACTTCATTTCTTTGACCTGCATTGGGCCTGTGGCTCGTTTCCTTTGACTGATCAGTCGAGGTTCGGCTGGTGCCAGGGCAACTTTCAGTGCCACCTCCAGGATTCCTTCAATTTGGCCCATTGTCACATTGGGATCCAACGATCCTGTCCACAGTGTTCTTGACAACCATTTGATGGTGAATGGTCTTCCCACTGGATCATTGAGTGCTTCAAGCAGGAATCTAGTGGCATTCACGGCAAGTAAAATCCAAAAGGAATCCGGCGGAACAGGACATGATGTTGTCGCCGCAGTGAATGTGCAAGACCCAACATCTCAAGTTCTTGCTGGACAAAAGACTTGACCAAAAACCACAGGCTATGTCAATCAATGCATCTTCTCCAGATCCTGTGATATGGAAAGACAAACTGGTGGGATCCCAAAAACGGTTGAAGTGCTGTAGTGTCTTGAGAGCTGCAAGGTGAAAGGCAGCATGACCTTCTGGCACCTTCATCTGCTGTGGCGCTGGAAAAAGCAAAATGTCATGATGCAGCTGCTGGCCAATTGTGACTAGTCCAAACTGATCTACCGTGTCATCTGGCATCATCCATTCTGCAATTTGTCGTTTCAGGTCTTTGTCTTTGCACCCATGATACAAGGAAAGAGTGCCATGATCTACAAATGCAATGGCTCTGGGACGGTGAGGCCCAAAGATGTAAAAAAAAAAAAACGGCGATGATTCATGACTCTGCCGGTTCATTGCTCTTACTGCAATGTCCCAGTTGCTGTTCAAGTCCCATTCAATCCCACTCAATAGCCCTATTTCTTATGACTTTCTCTGAGACCAGACCCAGGCACCATTGAACGCACCAACGTCATGCCATGAAAGGCCGAGCAGAACCATTTGTGCATTGGAGGCTCCCGCGCGTTCGTGTTAGGAGGCTCCCGTGGTGTGGTGTCCTCCTCCTGCACCTCCTCTGCCACCAAGCAGGCCCACAGCATGAGAACGTACTCAAAAATCATCTATAAATGGGCCATTTTCCATGGCTATATCAAGTAACCAGAGGGTACAAGAAAACACACATTTACAGACAAAGCAGTTGCAACCGTGGGCATTCCGCAAAGGAATCATTCATCACCAATGATTGTTTTCCTCCCAAATGTCTATGAAAAAAATGGATGTATCATCCAATTGTGAGAGATTTCTGTTTTGTTTTGCCTAGGACCTAAGGAGTATATAAGTGAGTATATTCTTGGCACCCAAATAGACACTGACTTTAAGGAACATATACTAATATCTAATATCTTATCATAATCTGCAATTCGAACCAATTTCTTTGTTGAACCATTCGCAACTAGTTCTTTTTTTTCTCGAGCTGATTTTGCAGAGACCAGGGCTGAAGTGAAGGTAATTGTAGCCCAAATCCATGCTTTCCTACACAGCCCCATACCATCCCTGCATAGGGTACAGTAGTTATATGTAATTAGGCTGACTTACGTTTTGACAATGTTCGTTGATTTTGTGCTGGTACAGCAAACTATAATTGTATTATATTTATATATGTACGTTTCAATATCCATGAAGGTCAAATGGCCTATGCTATCCCATGACACCCACAATAGAAACTGATTATTCGACATTCAACCAGAGGCAATGTTTGTGTCATTGGGATTTTCTGGGCATTCTGCTCCCATGGATGGTACATGATGGTACAGCACGACTGGTGAGACCCAACCCTTCACATCTGGGACCCCTCGCCTTTCCCTCAGCACCTGCCTCTGCTGTCCTTGGCATCCGATAAGATACCGCTTGCAAAACAGCTGCAAATCCCGCAACAACACGACACTACTACCGGACTATGGGGGTATCTCTGACATAACAGGCACAGGATGCTAGAACATATATGTTTCTCAGCTACTTGGGAGAAACATATATTTCAGTGATCAAACGCGGTATGGGTCAACAGGTCAACAATTTCTAGACCTGAAAAACCATAGATTTCAGTTCATTTTTAATATTCACATATATTTATTAACCATCAAAAATTGACTATATACATGGTATTAAAAAACAATATTAACATATAGTCCATGGGTATATATTAAATATTAATATCAACATATTTTAGTTCATATAGGCCCAATCATTGGGCTATCTAATTCTGACCCATACCCATAGCCTAACCAAGGGCCTGGCATCACCCCTCTTCGTCCGCGGAAGACATCCCGCACCCGCAGAAACGTTGGTTGGAAAAAACGGAAGAAGCCAGTTCACATGGCCCAACTAACAGTGATAACTGGGATTATTTCATGATACATAGCCAAGTATACTTGTAGGTTTTGAGGAATTGAAAACTGTAAACTGAGGGCCATGACTGGTAGTTGACATGTGCATCATTGTCATGTTCTGTGCATTGTACTGTAATATGGCACATGACCAGTGACATACCAATCATACTTTTTTTTGATCCACAGCAATATCAATGCAGCCCCAAACATTGCAAAACGCAAAACATGTGCTGCTTGGAATGTGGATTGCTGATTCTTCCGTGGCAGGCTGCTACGGTCTGAAGTCATTGGGTTGGTTTAACTAACAGAAAATCAACAGAAAACCATAGGTGTTTGTCCCTAAAATCCCGTAAACATAAGGTCTTCAATCGCATTTTGTCCCTTCATCCAACAGGAACAATACTTTGGGTAGCTGATGAAACTTGCATTGAACTCGGTGGCTATAAAGACCACCATAGGTCTGGAGCAAAGCATTGCCAGGAAGAGCGGTAAACACATTCGGTCAAGATGTTCAAAATCACCAACTTGTTGGAGTTTCCCAAAATTGAGAACCCCCAAAATCACATTTACCATCAAAATGAGTAATTTCGACTCAGGAATCCAAAGTGTTTGGAGTTTCTCATGGTTTCTCTATGTTTTTTCTTAATTCTTTCCCAGCCACAGCCACAGGATCCTGTTTCCGAAGTGATCATCAGTGATCCGTTTATTGGGACTAGCCACTAGCCCGAAGTTGATAGATGAAAAATGAGTTACAACATGTGGTATGACATATGGCTCTTAATATGGTTTAAGAAGGGCCAATGTTTATTAATGGTTATATTAACGGTTATAGTAATGGTTTTATTAATGGTTGTATAAATGGTTATATTAATGGTTATTAATGGCCATATTAACGGTTATATTAATGGTTTTTAATGGTTTTATTAATGGTTATTAATGTTTATTAACCAGGCTAAACACCAGCTGATATTCTAAGAATCCCTTTTCAATGCTCCCATAGTTATCCATAACATAACCCCGTTCTATGCTCCCAGCGCTTTGGGATCACCTTCCCATGGATGAGAAACGAACTCGTCAAGTCTGCTTGTTATGAGATAAATCTAGGATATGTTTGGACATGATGGGAAGATTATGGTAACTCTTGGGATAATTTCAGATGGGAGGTTCAACATGTTAGGATATATTAAAGGAAATTCATGTAGGGCAGTGCCATATGATGCATAATATATGATATAACAAAGGGTATACATGTAAGTTCTCCCATGTAGGTTCTCCCATACGTATCCCATAATCATAAAGTTCTTCCAGGCTATGTATATCCTATAACATATGTTGCATAAATATCCTGAATGTAGGTTATGTAACATATCCTACATTTATATACTTATGATATGTATATAGTTATGAACCCTCTTTGTAGACGAATTGTTTCCCCTTTAACATGTATGATTATAATCATGCAAACAAATACTCTGGAAGCCTTGCCACTAAGGCATATCCCTGAGTAATAACTGAAAGAATCCTTTACACACGCTTTTCCTCAGTACATACATACATACAATCCATACATTACATTACATTACATTGCATTGCGTTGCATTACATTAAATTACATCACATTACATTACATTAAATTACATCACATTACATTACATTGCATTGCATTGCGTTACATTACATTACATTGCATTGCATTTCATTACATTACATTACATTACATTGCATTGCATTGCAATGCGTTTCATTACATTACATTACATTACATTACATTGGAGAGCGCCTGGCCTCTTCGTCTGTGGAGGCCAGAAGCTATTTCTTAAATAAATCCGATTTACAGAAATTATTTCCTAAATCAACCCTAAACTGCGAAACTAATTGAAACTATTTCTTAAATATACCAAATTTACAGAAAACTATTTCTTAAATCACCACAATTTGCAGAAACTATTCCGTACATGAACCCAATTTACAGAAACTATTGCTTGAATAAATCCAAATTTAGACAAATGTTGAAAATATTAAATAAATTATAGATTAATAAAAAAAAGAAGTAATGCAAGTTAGGCCTTCTAGGGATTGGTTTGAAACGGTTTGAAACGGTTTTGGACTATTACCTAGCAAGTAGCGGGAAACGGTTTGAAACGGTTTCGGACTATTTGCTAATTAGCCATTCTCAGAAACTATTTGAAACTATTCGAAACTATGTGCAATTTTGGCCAGGATGAATTAGCAAATAGTAGGAAACGGTTTCGGACGGTTTCGGACTACTACCTAGCTGTGGCCTTAAACCATCAAACAAGAACATATACCAATAAGGATAGATAACACCTGAGTTGAGAAATATAGACACAATATGATTTATAGAAACTCTTTACAGATTGAAGAGTAAGAAAGAAACAGTGACTGATTCTGTGATGAGGAGTCAAAGAACACTGAACGAAACAGAATGAAGAATGCCTGCGCCAACAGCCTGGCAGCCTCTCTCTCTCTCTCTCTCTCAGTGAGAACATGGCTCGCTTGTCTGGGGCAATCTCTGGACTTCAAGTGATTGACTGCTATCCTTGTCCAATGGTTGGGATTGGAGAAAGCAATCCTGGTTTTGTAAATGGTTCTGGGTTTGCAGCCCACACTAAGAAATAGTTTCCAGGATTTAAGAAATAGTTTCTGGGCTTTAAGAAATAGTTTCTCGGCTTTAAGAAATAGTGTCTGGGATTTAAGAAATAGTGTCTGGGATTTAAGAAATAGTTTCTGGGATTTAAGAAATAGTTTCCAGGTTTTAAGAAATAGTTTCCAGGATTTAAGAAATAGTTTCCTTTCATATTTACATCTTAGGAGGGTTAAGCTGGTAGGCTCCCGACGAAACCGGACCCCCCAGGCTCCCCCGACAGACCTTGACGAATAGAGAAACGTTCAGGCACACACCAGTCCGGACCGACTTGGGTATCCTCTGAAGTGTCTAAAATGCCATGTGGCAAAGGCCTGCTAACAACATCCCCCAACTCACCCGCAAAGGCTATCAGCCACGTGGTTTTGTTTGGGGACCTTTTCTTTGGATCCCACAACTTGTGGGTATCGCGTGTGGAAGTATTTGCAGCGTTGTATGGTGCATTTGGTAAAAAACTGCATTGGGACAGGGTGTGTGTTTATGTTGCTGTTTGATACACCCTTTCCTGGATTGAAACAGCATTACAACTGGTATGGCGCGATAGTACTCCCAATTGGATTCTAGATGGTTTCAAGTTTCAAAAGCGTCAACAGTTTCAGTGTGGTGAGCCATGGGTGAAGGAGGCTCTGGTACTATTAATTGTTAAACTGGCATGTGCGGTAAAGACATTAATTCTTTCTCGCCACAAACTACCATTGGCAAATGTGTGTTCCAAGATTGACCAGGTTTGCCCTGACAACATGGTCAATAACAACTTTTACTTGCAAATATTACCCCTTCAATTCAAGTAATGGTTTCTGGAAAATCAACCTGATTTAGCAAATGGTTTCTACATTTTCCACTTTACTTGAAAAAAGGTTTCTACATATCCTACTTATTTAGCAGATGGTTTCTAGTATTTAGCAAATGGTTTCTAGTATTTAGCAAATGGTTTCCAGTATTTAGCAAATAGTTTCTAGTATTTAGCAAATAGTTTCTAGTATTTAGCAAATAGTTTCTAGTATTTAGCAAATGGTCTCTAGAATCTAGAATTTAGCAAATGGTTTCTACCTGTGCAAGAAATAGTTTCTGGATTTTTCAGAACTGGCAAATAAAGAAGCCAACGCACTCCACAATACATACATGTATATTGTACATGCATTAATCCCTGCTAACTGCTAACGGCTTGTTTCATTGATGAGCATCCCCCAGTATATGGTATATCATGGTATATCCCATTCTATCCAAGTAAAATTCAATTTCATCTCAGCATTATTGGTTTTATACCCATCAATTAGTACGAAGCAATAACATGGGTATACAATTCATCTTCTGATTCTGGCTGGTGATATACATTCCATCATATATACATATATATATATATATATTTATATAAATAAATACATAATACCCATTCATATCCTAATAAATCCCGACTTTTGATGCTTAATTCCATCTATATGAGCAATCTCGAAAACCCTAGGTTCAGGGAAAGGACATCCACAAATTTGGGAAGGCCCCATCGCTTACCACACGTTTGTGCAATAATGATATATGGTAAACTTGGGGGGTATAGCTTGCAGGAAACTGCTACATTTATAAATAAGTAAATAAATATTATATATATATAATTCACAGAAATCAACGTCCAATTTGGGTATCGCTAATGCGGATATTAGAGAAATACAATGACATAACCTTGAAAAGGGGTATCGCTAATTTGGAAAGGTCCCATCACTTACCGTGTGCTTTGAACCATTTCCATCAATTTCCATAAACCAGTGTCCGTCCAATACAATATTTAGTATTGCCGGGGTTTTTGCGGTGGCTCATATATTGACGCAGATATTGCCACCATGGAGGTCACCGAATACTCCACCACTGCGGCCGATTTTTGTCGAAGGCTGGAACGATCTGGAGGCGCAACTGGGACAACTCCGATGTTTTCCGGAGAACAAAAAACGGCATTTCCAGTGACTTACCTATGCAAAAAAAACCATCAAAAATAGCGATGTAATAGTGATTGTCCCTTCAAACATTATTATTTTTGTGCTCGTCGATTAACGCCATATTTAGTTTGATGGTTATTTGTTTTGTTGTTGGTGGCTATAAACCTGTTATCCATTGGGAAATGGAGGATCTAGGACTGGATTAAATGTCCTTGTTTTGGTAACTTTGTTGTGCCAGAAACATGGACTAATTCAACGACCTGTTTTTTCAATTTCATGCACAGTAACTGTGGAAACCATGGTTCAACAGCTAAGTTTTCTATTGGCATACCTGGATTCATCCCTTCTGTAAATATACATAATACAGTGACATAAATGATAAATACCAACACGATCCACAGAGCCATGAAAACAGATGCAGGGTAACTAAGAGTAGCCGTATGTGTTTTTCCCATTTTTTCCCACATCTTTGTGTGGGGTTCTTGTTTTTGATTCTGTATCCCGCTCCTCCTCCTCCTCCTCCTCCTCCGCCTCCTCGTTGTCACACACCATCTTTGTCACACATCATATTTCACACACAATCTTTCACACACACAACTTTGTCACACACAACTTTGACGACACACACAACTTTGTTAATCTCAACTTTGTCACACACCATCTTTCATTCACACCATCTTTCACACACAACTTTGTCACACACAACTTTGCCACACACAACTTTTGTTACACTCAACTTTGTCACGCACCATCTTTCCCACACCATCTTTCACACACGCACAACTTTGTCACACACAACTTTGTCACGCGCAACTTTGTCAAACACAACTTTGTCACACACAACTTTCACACACACACACAACTTTGTCATACACAACTTTGTCATAATTACACAACTTTGTCACACTCCATCTTTCACAGACAACTTTGTCACACACCATCTTTCATACACAACTGTGTCACACACACACCATCTCTAACACACAGCTCACACACACACAACTTTGTCACACACACACACACGCAACTTTCTCACACACAACTTTGTCACACACCATCTTTCACACACCATCTTTGTCACACACCATCTTTCACACACAACTTTGTCACACACCATCTTTGTAACACACCATCTTTCACACACAACTTTGTCACACACAGCTTTGTCATACACAACTGGGATGCGTTTTGCGTGGCAGGCGGGGCACCTATGGCACTGGGCTGGGTCCGGTGGGCGCGCTTGGGGCCCGTTAGTCGCCCGGGGCGCCGCGACACTTTGCGTGGCAAGCGTGGCAGTTGGCGACATCCACCTGCACTTTAGTGGCCCGTGACGCCGCGGCACTTTGCGTGGCAGGCGTGGCACTTGGCGACATCCACCTTCGTTTCACGTGGCAGGCGTGGCACTT
>Ga0126342_10005876_pt1 | contig 21600 bp, 17 predicted proteins | sample Cyp1metagenome_FD_92528 | JGI IMG/M metagenome (GOLD analysis project Ga0126342, IMG submission 92528) | Coral microbial communities from Lord Howe Island, Old Settlement Bay, Australia - Cyphastrea 1 metagenome | ecosystem: Host-associated > Invertebrates > Cnidaria > Coral ... | reverse complement strand
TGACTGAATATTAGAACCTTTGATATAACCGCTACTATCTAATGATGCTACTAAATGATTACCTCCAATTTGGGCATCGCCATTGACATAAAAGTCTTTATCACTGCTGACTGCGTTTAATATGATTTTAGAAGTGCCTAATATATGACCTATCCTTAAAGTCCCTGTCATATCCTGTGGATTACTGATATTAAGTTTATTATCCAGTAATGTATCTGTTTCTGATTTATCATATTTGTTATTCAACAATGTATCAGTTTCTGATTTATCATATTTATTATTCAGTAGTGTATCTGTTTCTGATTTATTGTATTTATTATTCAGTAATGTGTCTGTATATGTTTTGTCATAATAGTTACTCAAATTGACACTTCCGCCACCACCGCCATTGATGATTGCTGTTTCTACATACTCCTCCGTTGCTAAATTAGAAGTTCCTGTATTCAATAATTTTATAAATTCTGTTCCTATGTATCTGGTTGAACCATCTAATGTTAAACCGCTCATTAATATAAATATTATAGATTATATTATATTTTATATCATCTTTTTTTAGTTTTTGTTGAAAACATATTCAGACATAAATTATTGTATCTTTCTTGCTTTTCTTTGATAAACTGCTGTTGAAATAATTGATAATGTTGAGCAAGTGCTGAAACATGGTTTATTGGTCGTGGTTCTGTTTTTTTCTTAATGAAGGGTTGCTGTGTTTCTTCTTCGTCATCACTATAATATATTTCAGGAGGTGGTTTCACTGGTTTTGGTTTAGGTGCTTGCTTTGCTTTGGGTTTTGCGTGGGGTTTAACTGGTTTTTGTTCTAATGTGCCTTTACAGTTTTGCTCGTGCCCGTATCTAAAACTGTTCAACTTCATCTCCTTTTGGCACTTCGGACACCTAACCATCTTGTGTTGCGTTTCCACGCAACGCTTTGCGTCTTGTGCTCTTTTGGGTTTGACAACTTCTTTTATTTCTTCTACTTGTGCTTCTTCTTCTTTTATTTCTTTTTTAACTTCTTTGTCTTCTTCATCATTGCCCTCTTCAACAACTTCATTAATAACAGCACTATTATCTTCTTCTTTACCTTCTTCAATTGTCGGTAGTTCTTCTTTCACTTCTTCATTTTGTAAATCTACTACTTTGATACTCATATATAAGATTAGATAGAAATTCTATATATTATCTTTTAATGGAAAATATATAGAATTGATTTATTTTTGATATTTTTTGTTTGTGATTGTTATGATTTAATAATTAGGACTGCTAAACAATAATGTAAATTCTATCGGGATGTCGTAAAAGTTCATAGTCTTGCTTTCTTCATTTGTAATTCTAAAACTTAGTCTCCTCAAATTCTTTCCACCAACATCGATAAAGTCTTCTCCAAAAGCACCACCGTGGTCGTCATTAACCACACCGCCTAACTGTTGATTTATTAGTATTTTGCGGATTATGGAAGATGAATATGAAGTAGGCGCTGAATAATGATGGTCTGTTAATTCAGGTGAGTTTATATATACTGCCCTGAATGGAACTAAATTAAGATAAGATGAAGTCCAGACTGACAATGGGGAAGTTTCAACATAATTACTCAATAAATAGTTGATGGATAAAGGATTTCTATTATCATAATTTGCTTGTGTTGTATTCCAAGTCCCATTAACATAATTATTTAACTCTTCATCGGTTGGTATTTTTACTTTATAGTTCAATCCTTCTTTTATTGAAAATGCCACTGTTCTGGTTGCTTCATCATAAGCATAAACAAATATGCCACCTGCTGATAAATCTGTTGTGTTGTTGTTGAGACCTTCATTTATATCAAAACATAACTGACTGGCAAAATGAATCTTATTCCCTAAATATACCCTGAAATTCTTTACAAAAGTGTTGGTATTATCATAAATCATTACATACAAATATTCATAAAAACCGACTTCTGTTGTCTTGAAGGAGGTAGGCAATGAGACTTCTGTAATCCACATTTTACTTCCCTGTGGCATTTCCATATTTTCTTGGAGTTCTATGACAAAGTCTGACGAAGACCTTGACTGCGGTAATCTGAATTTGGAATTGACATATACCTTTTTGTAAGTAAGTTTATTGCTCATCATTCTAATATATTTATTATTTAGATTATATTTTATAGACAATTAATATAACAAATGATAGGAGTTATTATAGGTGTAGCAAGAACAGCATTAGCACAAGTAGCAAGACAGTTCGGTAGGGAAGTTGTGGATAGAATAATGGCAGGGGAAGCAATAGACAGCATCTTGACAAGAGACCAAATGAGAGAATTAGCAAAGAAGACAGGTAGAGTAGCATTAAATGAACTTATGAAGCAGGGTAAAAAGGCAGTGATAGAAGATTATGAAAAGAAGAACGCAGACTGGAACGCAAGAATGAATGACTTCACAAGAAATTTAGATGATGAGTTCAGGAAGAACACTACTTTATACAAAGAAGTAAGAAACATACAGAACAAAAACAAAATTGAAGACCGCAGGGGATTATGGAATGCTTATGACAGTCCAGCAGGATTATACAAAACAGGCGACACTTTATACATAGCAGGGACAGGTGGCAAAGATGGTTCATTGACGAGAGACATTATGGATGACTTACTATTAGTCCCGACCAGAAACATCAAGCACAGCGAAAAATATCAAGATGTCATGAAGTATCTTAAAGACAATCCTGATGTGAAACGCCTTGTATCACACAGTTTAGCATCAGCAGTACTCAATCACATAAACAAAGAGATGCCTGATAAATACACCAGCACCACCTATGCCACCCCAACAATCAAAAGGAGAATGAAAGGAAAGCAAGACCCAAAAAGACTTGATTATCGCAATCCATCCGATGTTGTTTCAATGTTAGATGGTTATGCTGAAACAAGCAATTTAAAAGAATTAAACCCTTTGATGTCGCATTCTTGCATAAAATTCGCCCACAATGGTTTATGGCATTTACATCCCACAACAAAAATTAGCAATGGAATATCACCAAATGAACCAATTAAAATATAAACTATATTAATAATGTTTTCAAAAATGGATTACAAACATCAACAAAAACCAATACTTTTAACAAAAGGACAATCAACTTATAAGAAATTGGAGAAGGAAATGAATGAAGCACCAAAAGACTACAATAGTATAAAAAAAGTTGATAGAAACAGACCAGAGGTCTCTTTACGCCCCAAGGGGCGGAAACAATGAAAATAGTATAGAAAAATTAAGTAATAACATTCAATCAAAAAATGTTAAGTTAATACCTCATCACAAGAAAAAATGAAAATAATATTTATATTTAGATTTCAATAATAAAAAAAAATATATATATATATATATATGTTATGGATAATATTGTTAGTGAAAGTCAAGATGTAATGATTAACCAACTTAACTTCGGATTACCCGAAACAAGTCAATATATCACTGATAGGCGTATGGTTAATTATTTTCCATCAGGGTCTAATGTTTATGCCCCAAATGCCGGAAACAAAAACATTAGATTTTACATCAGCGGTGATGCTAATACTTATCTGGTTTTGTCATCAATCCGTCTTTTCGCTACTTTACAAAACACTGACGGAACGAGAGCAAAATTTTTGCGACCATTGGGTGGATTACATGCTTTCTTTAACCGATATAGGGAAACAGTAGGTGGTCAAATGGTTCAGGATATTATTGAATACAACCGTCACTGCGAACTGTATAAATCATTCAAGTCAAAAGCGGTTAATGAAATGGATGATATTGAAGGTTGTGCTAATCCATCTTGGGATGATGACTACCATAAATACGCCAATGGTTTAGATAATTTTGTTCAAGCAACCACTGATGGAGCAACTAATGCTGGTGGAGTTGCTAATATTACTACCGGTGGCGACCACAACGAGTGGGGGCGCATTGATTTTAGACATACTCGTCATTCATTAAGTGGAATTTCGGGTGCTAATGGTAAAGTGCGATTAGGACACAAACCTTGCTGTGGATTATTGGAAAGCAATTATTATTTACCATTGCGGTTTGCTCCATTAGAATTGGAATTTACAATTGTAAGTGACGGTAGTGAACCTATTGTAGTCCCTTTTGGAAATGGAACAACTCAGACTGATAATAATGGATATTACTTTCAGGATGGTAATACATCAACATCTTGGGAGATTAATAATGTAATCATTAGAGCAGAGGTAATTACACTTGACAACACTGTTGATAATAACATTACAACGCATTTATTGGAGGGTCAAAGTTTAAAACTTATTGTCCCACAATACCACACCATTACTCAAACCTTCAATGCTGGCGGTGGCGAGATAAATATGAATATTGTTAAATCAGCATCTAAACTGAGTGATGCTTTTATTACATTGTATCGCACACCAAGGCAAGGGGAAATCTATGCCAATTATTTAGTAGATAATTATGTTTTAAAAGATGGAATTATTTTTATAATCCTATGATTAATGGACAAATCAATGATGGAGGAGACCCTGAAAACATCCCATTACAGCAAGGCAAAGGTTTCCAAGACTATTCCCGAAATTTGAGTTGGCAACTTCAAATAGCGAACAAAGAATTCCCAGAGTTTGAATGTCAGTCTCTTTCAGAAGCATTTTATTTCTTACGCCGGACACTTCATTATATGAATGCTGACCAGAATTCATTAAACATCTCATATCGTCAATACCGCGAAAATAAGTTCGTTATAGGCGTTTCATTCCAAAAGATGGCAGATGTAAATTTCACATCAGTCAATACGAAGATGGGGAGTTTAATCACTTTTAAAATCAAAGCAACCGAAGGAACACTGGCAGAAACAGAGCAAATCCAAGAAATCTTTACACACTTAGTATCGGAGACTGTTTTGGAATTAACTGAAAGAGGAGCAATAGTTTATGATTAGTAATTTATTTTCTAAAATTATATATAGTCTATGTTCCAAGCATACAGGAAAAAGCAAACTACAACCAATTTTAGAGAGAAGATGAATAAGCCGCCATCGGGAAATAACTATGGTATATTCAAACACCACGACACAAGATATATGAAGTATCTTAAAGACCAACTGGATAGACGAGAAACAAGAGACAAATTAATAAGTTATAGAAATGACATAATTGAAGCAAATAAAAGAGTTAATTACAGAAACCAAATTGATAGAATGAATAATGAAATACAAAGGGATAATTTAAATCATAATAGTTTAGAACATCTACAACATCGAATAAATCAATTTAAAAAATTAAGTTTTACTTAATTATAACATAACATATTTTTTTTCTACAAATATTTATATTATGGCAGTAGTTTTAGATAATACTAATGTAAATAAGATGTCAAAGATAGGATTAAGAAGGAAACCGACATACAATGAGATTATCGGGATGCTTGATGACAATGAAAAAATAACAGGCAAACTACCCAATAGAGATGCTACATTTTTCAAAAGCAGTCCCGAGGGAAGTTTTTTTGATGGCAGTGATGCTATGGAACAGTTAAGGGAAGAGCAAGGAAAACTATTACTGAGGCAAATGTCAGACATATTGTTACGGCAAAATGTCAGAACAGCAGGTAGAACCTTTCACGCTGAAAAGTCAATAAAACTCCCAGCACAATCACCAGTCATATCTCAACCAACCCAACCAATGAATGTAGATGAAGAATTAACAACGCAACCAACACCAACAATGCCATCATCTTCAACCCAACAGGCATCGCAGTTAAACGCTGAACTTCAACAAAGAGGAGATAAGGCAATGAAAAGAAAAGAGGAAACAGCAGTCAATCATAGGGGGGAAGTATTTAAACAAAACAAAGCGACAATAACAGAACAAATACACCACATCAATCCACCAAGAGTTTTTACACCCATAAAACCTGAAAGTTTCAACATAGCAACAGAAGATGAAGCAATGCCACAAGCAACACCCAAACCAAAACCTAAACCTAAGAGAAGAGCAACCGCATCAGCGTCGGCATCATCATTAGACACTTTACAAATTCCAATTGTAGATGTAATGGAGGTAAGTAGCAGTAGTAAAAGAGCAACGCCCGAAATAGAAGGCAAATCAGGAAGACCAAATATGAAACACCAGAAACCCGATACAACAAGACCAAATGCTGAAAAGAGAGATAAAGGAAGCGAAGCAGAAGGAACACCAGCAAAGAAGAAACGCAATAAGAAAAGGGACTTAGAATTAGGAGGGATGGAAGCAGATGATGAATTTGATGAACCAAAAGATAGTAGAAGAAAAACAATACAAAAACCCGTCGGACCGAGCACAATAGGAGTTCAGAGATTGAGAGAAGAGTTTGTTAATGCTAATAATAAAGGGATGATTACAAAAGAGCAATACGAACAGTTTGACAGTCTTTACAAAACTTGGTTTGCTTCAAAGGGTAAAGACGCTGTTAAGAAACAACTGTTAAAACAAATGAGGGGGGTTTATAAAACACAACTGTTTCAAAAAATTAAGGATGTGTATAAAAACCAATAATTGAATGATATTAAAAATAGATTAATATCATCAATTGACAGCAGGAGCAATCAGCATAATGTTTTCAGCATTGTATTTTCTGTTGCAATTAAAGTTTTTAACTTCCCCTTTTTCTTCTTTTACCTTCTTCTTTTCATGATACAGTTGCCTATCTCGTTCCCGCTTCTTCACAACAAATTCAGGGTCAATCAATCTTCTTTTCTTGTAGTAGAGTCGCTGATACAATGCCATCTGTTCCCTGATTTCATCCAATGTTAAATCCTCACTTTTTTGGTTGTCATTTATTCCTATATATTATACTTAATATTTATTTAAATGATTTTTATATAAATCCTTCTAAAACGAAAAGTATTTTTTTTTAAAGTTATTTTAATATAATATATAAACTATTTTATGACTAAAAAACTCATACGGGATTATCTAATCAGTTTAAAAAGAAGAAGAGATAATGCCATAGGCAAAGTCTCTAATGACATCCAAGCAAAAATCAATAATGTAGTAGATTTATATGAAGATAGGAAGATTACTATTTATACTACTGCTGATAAGTTGATAGATGGATTGATGGCAAAGAATGACAAAGCAAGAGCAAAGGGAGTAAAGGAATATGAAAAGGCAGTGGAAAAAATTAAGGACAAGGAAAGAGTGAGTGAGAGACAGACAAAGGCATTGGAAAAGGCAAGAGAGACAAAACAAATCAAAGGGAAACTAAACAAAGCAACTGATAAAGAAAAAGAAGGATTAGGCAAATTTGTAAGCAAGGTTAAGGAGACCTTCAAGGACAGGAAAATATATTCGGTGAAATACATTTTATTCAGTCGGAACGGGGCAAGTAAAACAGGTGGAGTGCTTAAAGATGGCATCAGGTTTTATCCTATATGGACCAGACCACCATGGAAAATAGCAAATATTAAAGTTAATGATTTTATTAAGTCATTGGAAAAAATATTAGTTCCAAAATGGGAAGGGGCAATGTTTGGAAGGTTGGTTATGATAATGAGTAGTGATGACACCTTCAAAAGGGATTTAGAGATACTTGATCATGTAGATGCTATTAGGATTGAGAGCATTGATGATGTCAGCGATATAGATGCCAGAGATATTAACATGCGAGATGTGCCATTGAGAGAGAGTGCGCAACATCTAAGCATATACCATAGATACATAGAAACCGAAGTAGATGCTGAATATCATAATGTAAAAGATGCCATTGAAAACAAGAAGTATAAAGAGAATGAATAATGAGAGAGAAAAGGGGAAAACTGGCAAAGACACTAAATAGAGATAAAGTATTAGAACTGATTAAGATGACAGAAGATGAATACATTGAAAAGGGAGCAACAATTAATCAGATGGAAAATGTCTTCAAGTATTTTAATATCCCAGTCAGACTTTACAACTTCAATAATGAAATCATATACAGGCATGACCCCGCAACAAGAACCCATACAAGAATAGCAACCTTTAATGCCTTAGTAAAAAATAATCACATTTACACCATGAATTTTGATTTAAAAAGTTTATATCAGAAAAACCAGATTGAAGAAAAAAGCACTGTGTCGCAGAACTACTACTTAAATGATAGAGAAGCGCCTGTTAAATACATAGCATTTGATAATATAGATGAGTTGCTGAAACTGACTGATGAAGAAGAATATTATTTGATACAAGTTGATAATGACTTAGTTAAAACACTACATCAATTGAAAACGGCAAAGTATGAACCATTTATAAAATATCAATCGGGGATGTTAAGCGAAATTAAGGTGAGGTTTCAGTATAAACAGTTGAAAAAAACGGTCTTATATAACATTGTATCTCAGAATTTATCCAAGCAATCTTTACATTGTGAGGTCATAGTTAAGTCAAGTGATAAGTATAACAAAATGACAGAAGCAATGTGTTATTTTAATAAAAGCATTTTTAAAGAAACATCTAAATCTAAATACAGCGAGATTGATGTTGAGATACTGGATGAATGTAGAACAATTGTTCCAATTGGATATTTTGATAAAGAGATTAGTTTGACAAAATTAACCGAAATAGATAGAAATAAAGCATTTACATCGGCACTATGTGATATTACAAGAATTCCTGTATTTAACGAGTTTGATATATGGATGCCTTATGACAATCAGGATATTAAAATGATGGATGCTTTAACCTTATACATTGTTGAAGTCAATGAAGGCAACATATTTTTTAATAAAAAGTGTAATCTAATTTATGGAAAGTTTTTAAGAAAGATGGTAAGAAAAAATATTAATATGAAAATCCACTACTACAAACAACCTCATAGATTTATCAAGGTTGATTATGAGAAAGCAGTTAATGAGTTATGGAAGCAAAATATTAGTGATGATAAGGATGAAGATAAAATGGCAAAGAAGACCATCGCTAATATTAACATTGGACTATTAGAAAAGTCCAGCAACAAACATCAGGACAGCAAGATTTTTAACTCAGTAAGGGAGGCATGTTATTATCAGAATTTATACGGTGGCAAGGTATATTCAATAAGTCATCATGAAGAGGAACTGGTAGAAGATGAAGATGAAAACATAATGAGGGTAAGTAGAGAGACAGGAGATAAATATTATATTCTAAACATATCGGATAGTAAAAAAATAATGAACGGTTTTAGGTATATAAAAGAATTACTTTTACAACATCATAACTTCAAAATGTATGAGACATATGAGACATTGAAAGCAAATGGTGTTAGAGTATATAGTGTAAAATCAGATGCTTTCACCATTCATAGCGATGATGTTGATAAAGTAGCAGGATATACATTTTGTAGAAGACATGTTGAAGGTTGTTTGGATGTGGGTAGTGGTATAGGACAATGGAAGGTAGAAGATAATAAAACTGTAATATTTCCAAAAGATGAGTATAGATATAAATTTAATACTTTAATTGAAATCCCAAAGTTGAAAAATGACAATATCCCTATTGAGGATGAATGGGACACCAAGAGCATATGCGAGAGAATAATTAAAGTCAATGAACCGGTCATTATTAAAGCAAAATACGCAGGCAGTGGCAAGAGTTATATAGGTGAATACTTCGCTCAGATGAATAAAAATGTATTATTTGTTATGCCTAATAATAGGCAACTTCAAGAAAAACTATGTGATGGACTGGAAGCAACAACATTTAACAAATTCTTTTCAATAGCGGTTGATAGTGAGGAAAAAGGCAAGATGCCAAAATTTGATTATGAAATGTTTGATGTGATTGTATTTGATGAAGTCTTCATGGTTAATACATATACTAAAAACAGGATTAGAGTATTTTGTTTAGAAAACCCTGACAAGATTAGAATATTAACAGGTGATACTAAGCAACTACCATGCTTTGAAGACAGCACCAACTGCCAAGATGAAGAAGAATACGCTAATAGGTGTATTGATATAATATGTCCCTATAATATCTACTTGACAATTTGTAAGAGAGTAGGTGAGAAAGACAGCATTGAAGGAGACAAGAACAGAAAAATTATTAGTGATAATTATGATGACTTTTGGGTGTATAAACTGCCTTTGAAAGATATTATCCCGAAATACGTTGAGATTACTAATGATATAATGGCATCAGAACATAACATAGCACACAGGAATATAAGATGCCATAATGTCGCTAATGAGATTAGACAGAGATTAGGAAAGAAAGACAAGTATGAAGTAGGAGAGATATTGATTGCCAGAAAGTGGGTGAGAAATCCAAGGATTAATATGAATATCAGATATGCTATTACAAAAATTGAAGGCAAAAAAATAACACTACAAAACATCAGTATTGACACTGATAGATTTATCATGGATGAAGAGCAGGTAGATGAGATATTTATATACTCGCACTGCGCCACATGCCACAGCACTCAGGGAGCATCAATTAAAGGGACATTGACTATACACGAATGGGACTTAAATTATGTATCCAGAGAGTGGTTATACACCGCCTTGACCCGATGTGTTGATTTTAAGAAGGTAAAATTTTATCAGAATAAACATTTTGATGAACAATGAAGAGATGGAACTGAATATGTATAAGAGATATTTTGAGGGCAAGATTGAAGGATACAAAAAGCAGGACAGGGATAAGAATAGAGAGATTGATGAAGATGACTACATAGATGTTGAATGGTGTTTGAGTAGAATGAATGGGACATGCCAGAAGTGTAATACATGGTTTGATTTCAAGATTAAAAATGGCAGGTTGAATAGTGATTTTACGGCACAGCGGTTAGATAATGAGTTATGCCACAGCAAGAGCAATACTACTCATTTTTGTTGGTATTGTAATTGCAGTAGCAGATAAATTATATAATATAGATTATGTAATTTATCATATATATAAATGAGTGATAGTAAGAAGCAACAAATAATTAATGATATATATTTTGATAGAGCGGGTTTTGGAAGTAAAGCAACAACCCTTAAAGATGCCAAAGAAAAAGACAGTAGCATTAAAATGTCAGATGTTGAAGAGTTTTTTAACAAGAATGTTGAGATAAAGAGGAAACAACAAAGTTGGAACTCCTTCATAGCACCTCACAACAAACATACGTATCAAATAGATTTGACCTTTTTTAGGGGTGAAGATTTTAAGAACAAGCAGAAGTTTTATATGGCATTAACCTGTATAGATGTATTGAGTAAATATGCTGTTGCTATTCCATTGAAAAGTAAAGATGCTCCAAATATAACCGCTGGTGTCATAGAAGCAATACAAAAAATGGGAGGGAAACCCAAATTAATATTTACAGACGACGAAGGTAGTTTGAGAGGTGAGGTGTTTAGAGAGTTTGTTAAGAGTGAAGGAATGGAACTACATAGAACAAGAAGCAAAGCATTTTTTGTAGAGAGATTTAACAGAACAGTCAAGGATATGCTATTTAAAAGGATAGAAGCGGATGAAAAGAAAGGAAAGGAGAATATACAATGGGTTGATTATTTACCACAAGTGCTATTAACATATAATAATAAAAATATTCATTCGGCAACCGGACTAATACCGAATGAGGCAAGGAAGAAAGATAATGAATTCAAAGCAAAAGTCAATGTGGCAATAAAAGCAAAGAAAAACCGTATCTATCCCGAACTGGATGCGGGAGACAGAGTGAAGATTATGAGAAAGAAGAGAACAGGTGAGAAGGAAAAGAGTAGTCATTGGTTGAAAAATGAATATACAGTGGAAGCAATAGCGGAGAAGTTAGGGCAACAATATTACAAATTAAGTGATTATCCAAGACCTTTACTGCGTCATGAACTATTAAAAGTCTAATTTTTCAGTTTAAGACGAAAACTATTTAAAAGAATATTATCTTATATATTAGGGTAATGTCATTTCTAAATTATAAGCACTGTAAAGATTGTAGGTGTCAGTTGAATAATGTTAAGTTTGTATTTTCAACAACATTACCTATGAATGTGTGTAATGATATTGCTGAATACATTGTTTATTGTGATAGATGTAATTTGATAAAAGACCTTGCTTATGAATTTCTTAAAGAAAATGCTGACAAAGGATATTCTAAAATTGAACTACAACTGAAATTCTTTAAAGAGTATGAGCTTAAATATCGTAGAATGTCTCCTATTTATTTCTATTATAAGATTGGTAGGAAACATTTTGAAAAGTCAGTGAATGTGTTTTATGACAATCCGATACTACTTAAACGAGAAGGTGGAGCAAAAAATGTAAAACCAGATAGGAGATTTGTAAAAAGACATCGTGCTTTGTTTGATGAAATTGAAGGGCAAATATGTAATCCCGAAAAGTTAAAAATCATAGTGGAGGAGTGGGATATTTGTAAATACAGTGTAGGGACTTATTACAAAAAAGATTATTACGTAGATAATATTTTATTTACATTTATGAGTAATTACATATTTGCTATGACTGGTGAAGACAACCTACATTATATCAAGGGTGATTATTCACAAGATGTAATATATGTTTTAGAAGAAAAGTATTTAAAGATATAATATGTTATATATTAGTGAAATGGCAACTGACAAAGATGAAGTTGAATATTGCCCTGTTTGTGATTATACGGTGAAAAAATATAGATTCAAACAACATACAAATTCTAAGGGACATCAATATCTATTAGACATGTGTGAAGCAGGGATAAAGGTAGATAAACCAGATAGAACAACAACTGATAAAGATGGCAAGTTGTTTTGCGGATGTGATGCATGTAGAGAGATTATGCTTAAATGTATGTGGGGATCTCATATAGCATCCAAAAATCATAAAGATTGTAAAGAGGAGAACATGGAGACAAAGACAAAACCTTATGCGTGTAGTGAGAATTGTTATTTACGATTTTTTGACCATTACATTGAATAAGGTTAGAACATAATTTATGATATAAACAAATATCAGAAAGTATGACGAGGTTTAGGGGTTTGTCTGTATTGTGGTCTGTTGTTTTGTTCTTTATGTTGTGCTTTGCTGGGTTTGTTTTTTGTTTGTTGGGTTGTTGTTTGGTTTTGGGTATTGGGTAGTGCATTTTCTATGTAGTGGCAATGACGCAGTTCAGGTTATGTATCATGTTATGGATGGTTGATGGGTTGTTATGATTTATGTTTTATATAGTGAGTTGTTATGATTTTGTTGTATTTTATGTATGAGTTGGGGGGTGGTTCTTAAATGTGGTCAAAAGTGTAGGGGGGGTATAGGGATATGAGGACTGTTGAACTGCGTCATTGCCCTAATGTAAGTATTATCGGAGGGTATTGGAGATTTCACATATCACATAATATAACCCTCCATTTCATATATCACCTTCAAATTTTGGTTATAGTTATGGGCCAATACCATACCCTCCGATAATGTTCCATTGCCACATGCTTTTAATACCCTAAATGGCAATGGACACAATATCATATGATTTATGATATTTAAAAAATAAAGTGAAATCCACTACCAGACCCAGATCATATCATACCCTAATTTTCACCAATGTTGAATTTAGGGTGACTTTTTTTCTGGTTTTCAGCCATCAGGCGGTGATTTTCACCAAGACCTCGAGATCGATTGGGTGATTTTTTTTGCGATATTCGGTGGATGATCAGATTGAAACAATTCCGTGGATCGGATCATATCAGGTCGATTTCAGGTAGATCAATTGTTTTCATGGAAAAACAGAGCGACTGATGGATGATTGTTTCATGGATAACCAATCAGCGAACACAAAGATATAAATCATAGATAAACATAATAAACATAGATAAACATAGATAAACATAGATAAACATAGATACACATCCATGATTGACTTATACATATTACCATGTTCAGATTACCATGTTCATCTATGTTCATCCTATGTTTCTATGGAAAATCACCCATAAATCGACGATTTCCCCCGAGGTCCTCCTGGGACTTCTACGGTGCCCAAAGCTGGCACAAGGGCGACGTGGCCAAGGCGGAGCCGTTGATCTCCTGGGCAAACCGCACCGGAGTGACCACCATGACGCTTGGACCGGGGAAACCATGGCATCATGGGGAAGCCATGGGGATATGCTGGGGATATGTCATGACATATGGGATATGGGATGTAAATGGGGATATGTCATGGGATGTTTCTTGGGGATATGTTGAACTTGAGATGGGAAAAACTCGGGGAAGGTGTGGTAATGGAAGAATTTAAGCATATGTTTAGGATATCACGGGGATATAATTTGATGTAATCAAGAATTCTGAAGCCAACTGTGTAATGGGTGTTGTTTGAACATGACCATCAAATCGAGGGAGTTAACGAGCAAACGTGGAGGTGTGGTGGGGACATACAATGACTATAAAAGTGCTATTAAATGATAAATTAAATGGGTTGTTTTAAGAAGCAAAGATGTGAATGTACACCGACAATAAAGGGAATATTATAACGGGAATATAATAACCAACTAGATGATACTTGGAAATGACGATTGGATAGTGATGACTCTGCTGTACCAGTTCAAACAAGAGAAGGGGAATATAGCAAACTTAAGATGGTTTGGGTTCGTCTGGAAATGCGGGATACGCCCAAGTTTTGGTAATTTTGACTAGTTTAATGGGAATTTCTGTGATTCACCACCATTGCTATCCGGAGAAGCGGGGCTGCGGGGAACCGTGGGGACAGCTGGAGATGTTGACTGTCAACCTGACCGGCCTAAAAATCGATGTTTGAATTGTGACATTTGGGATGTCAACCTATACAGAAATTGGGATCCATCTGATTTAAGCATCAAAATCAGTGGCACCACTTGCACCAATGAAGTGGCACTGAAGTTGCTGGTCATAGCTGACCAGAGTCGGTTTATGTCGGTTCCTCGCTGACTCACTGGATCAAAGATGAAAAGCAGACTACACTGGGAAAATGTGTTTTGATCCACTCTCACTGTTCCATACTGTGTCGATAGGTTTGACATTGATTTGTGGATACGAGTGGATGCTGTATTGACCCTACTTCTTAGGGGAAGATACACCGATTTGTTCAACACTCAGACCGTGCCAGAGAAAAACCTGCTGGGTGAACGACTTGAAAACTGGGAATAATGGAGCGACATGATCACAGCTAAGGACCTACATCGAGACAGTGAAGCGCTACATTGCCTCTTGGCAACCAAACGGTACCGTCATGTTTCACCTTTTGAATTATTGAGTAACGGATAAAAAGCTACACATATGTACTGTAAGTGAGGATATGCTGCATAGAACATCATAGAACTGGGTCACTAAGCCATACCTGGGCCACTTCAACTGACGTGCCTTGATCCTTCCACCTATCGCGTAGGTTTGCGTGTCCACACCTACCTACAGCCCCTTCACGGAGCAGCAGTTCGACACCTACCTCTTGGAGAGCGAAAACATCACTGGACCTTTTCGATACATTAGCTGCTCGACTGTCGCCATCCCCTCCAGCTTCCAGGGCACTGTGGTCATGGTCCATCTAACCATGGTTTCTTTGGGCGTTAAATATTCCATGTGTTGATGGTGTTTTCGACTTGGAAATGCAGAGGTTCTCTCAGGAGCTAGTGAAGAACCTCTTGTTTCTGCATTTCTTCCGATTCTCAGTGGAGATGTAGCGCAAACAAAACCTACTGATGGTTCTCTCCACCTCATATGTAATTCGCTCATGTTTCATCCGGGATTTCAACTCTGGACCGAAAAAAGCCGGATGTGGTGAAAGCAGCCGCCCCCTTAGAGTGATGGTTTTCGACGGAAGAAATCAACCGTTCGCTGAGGTTATTTGAGAGAGTTTGGACCTCAAGCTTATTTCGTGAACATCCCCAGCATCTTGGACAACGCCAACCGTTGGGAGGATGCCCAAAATTTCACCAGGCTTTTTAGGTCCCCATGGTCCCATTTCGGGTGACCTTCCTGGATCCTGTTCGCTGTGGAGAGGTCATGGGAGATCTGTGAAAAAAATCTGGGGTGAAAGCAGTAAATGGCCATGGTGATGGTAATTGATAATGCTTATTGATAATGATTTTTGTTGGTAATGATAGTAATTCTTAAGATTTCTTTCATTGATAGTTACACTTACTAGCAGTTACTCTCAATTACTATCAGGTATCGTATAATAGTAGTTGATAGTTGATAGTACTTGTAATGGTACTGTAATAGTAATGGTAATGCTAATGCAAACAGTGATAGCCAACAAGAGAGTTGAAACCATGACCATGTTCTCAGGCGTAGTAATAGCAATCTCGAATCGTAATAATTATCAATGATTATCCATGATTCTGTATATTCACAGATTGGCAGTGTTCAAAACCTCCGTCATCCCTTTACACAAGTTGGTTGATAGAGATTCCCAAAATGGATTGTGATATATTGTGATAATAATCTATTGACTAGTATAAATTGCTTTAATCAATCGACAGGGGTTTAGAAGCCACCACTCAAATATTTTTTCCCACCCAAGCAGTGTTTGTAACATTTCTCCTCTCCACTTCACCTTGAAATGGGTTCCTTTGTTCGGCTTGTCCCAGGTAAGTTCGTGGGCGACTTCAATCCAAAGGACTCGACTGGGGCATGATGGGTTCTATACTATACTTCTTATATCTTCTTATATTTCCTTCTTATATCCTTCTATACTTCTTATATCCTTCTTATATCCTTCTTTATCGCATTCTATATACGTTTCTTTGCCTCACACAATGGGGGGATGGTTCATTTGAACCAGGGATGAACTGATCAATTCAGTGGATTCTCTGGAAATCTCATTGTTTTGCCCATCTGATATGTACCCTATTGGTTTTCCACTTCTACCTTTTTCTACCCAAGATGTCTTGAATTGGGGAAAAAGATATTAGAAGATAACTGAAGATACTATTGAGTATATGTGTGTTACCTTTCCAAATCGCCAGTTGGATCCTCAACTTCCAGGACGGTTCCTTACGCTTGTTCCTCTCCTACTCTGCCAACTTTGACTGGAAAAAGTCTGCCCCAAAACCTGCTGGAAGTGGATACCATTGGACCTTGCAAGAGGTCATTTTGAGAGGCTCCCATCCCATCCCATCGACCGTGGTGTGATCGACAGCTGGACGCTGATTGGGCGATCGGAAGGTTTGGCGAAAATGGCCATGCTGCTCGGGCCGATGGCGGAAAAGGAGCGGTTTTTTTTATCCAGGATTTGTTTGCGTGAATTCTATAGCTCACTGGATGACCTCACAATGAAAATGATGGTCATGGTATATTGATGTTTATTGAGTTTATGGTGTGGGAAAAAACAGGGAATCATCCAAAACTTGCGAACTTTTGGAGGTCAGGAATGACAATTGTATATGAAATATGCCCAGATTTGTCGAACCACCAGATGACCATGTAGTGATGGGTTCACATTTCAGACAGGTTCAGACGCCTCAGCCCACAGATTGGCGGGTCTTTGGGTCACCGTCACTACTTTTCGGAATACAGATGGACTTTGCAGGGGATGTGAACAAGTATAAACCCACAATGTTTGGAAATCTTTGGCATTGAAACAGAAACCATCACCATCTATACTTTTGGGTTTTCGTACCCGGGTTGACACACAGACTTTGGGTTCAGAACGGCTCAATATCAAGGCAGTCAGGCAGATTCACAGCAGTGAGGTCAGTTCTGAAAGGGACATCAACTTGGCTACACCTGGATTTTTGGAATGTTTTCATCATGGGATTTTGAAGATTGATTCCATGATGAAAAAAATGGTACATGTGATCGTTTTGATGGGATTTTCATCTTTTTCACCAAAACAATGCTGGTTTTTGTTGAAAGAATGGGAGAAGCCTTGATTTCACCATTGGTTTACCATTGGTTTCCGCAATGAACATGGCGAATTGGCGCGTGCCATGACGATGTCGCGATTCAGGTGCAAGTGATAACTCGGGGGGCTTGAGGTTGGAGCATGATGCTGAGATAAACATGTAAAAACAATGGATTCGAATGGGATACGTAATATGGATTTGTCCAGCACTAAAGAAAAGACGGAAAACTGCCATTTTCTAATTTGGTAATATGATGATTCGCCAGCGGAGTTTGGGAGTGGCCTACCTCAGACAGACCCGTGTGGGGCAGATTGAAGTTGGGTCAGAGGATTGTGGTCATGTATAATGCGGTCTAAACAATAATAAATCATCCATTTGGGACTGGTTTATACCACCAATTTTATTTATGATGAAAATTGGCTCAAGCTAAATAGATGGTTTACCGTCATTAAAAATTTATGATGGCTAAAATTTGGGACTGGTTTATACCACCTCCATTTGGGGATGGCTTATTGTTTTACCAACATTACCCGGCCTGGTAAACGGGCGTTACATAGCTCTGGAAAATCCACCATCTTCAAGTTCGGTAAATCAACGAACTTTCTATGTGCCATGTTCAGTAGCGAAGTATAACAAATTACCATCTGGTTATGACTAACAGTTTGCCATGGAAAGATCCACCATTTTTAATAGGTAAACCATCTATTTCAATGGGCCATGATCCATAGCTATGTAACAAATTACCAGAGGGTAAGCAAATCATCGAGAAATGGGCCTGTTTCCAAAGCGGACTGTAACAAATGACCAGAGGCTTTTGTAAATCTAGCCCATAATCCAGTGCTGTACCATCGCACCAACTCCAGCGAGATGATCATCCACAGTGAAGTTCGATATATTAATAGTTACCCTCTGGTTATGACTAACATAGCCATGGAAGCCATGGCCAATTGAAATAGATGGTTTAATTACCTATTAAAAATTATGATTTTCCATGGCAAACTGTTAAATAACCAGATGGTAATAGTTAAATGTAATTATTTGATATATCTATTATATCTACCATAAACCATAGACTTCACCAAGTTGTGTTCGCCAACATCTCGCGATTCCGAACTGGGGCATCACTTTGTACAGTGTTTTTAGCCAGGTGCCACGCAGCCGTTTGGGGGTTGAAGAGACGCGGTGCGGGACGGTGTCCGATGCATTTTGATTTGGCCAGGCCCAAACAGAGCTGGAATTCGATCAGAAAGTCAACAGATTCTCAGGATATATATATATATATTATATATATATTTATATATAATATATATAATAATATAATATAATATAATATAAATATATATATATAATAATATATCTATATATTCAATAACTTTCAACAGATTTATAAACAACCTCCCCAACATTGATTTCTGCACTGCAAACAGATCACTTTTTGGTGTTCGATGTGTTCGTTGAAATCGACCCTTCCAGTCTCAACGGCCAAAATGATGGAGTTCCAATGGGAACAGCGCGGTGGTCGCGTCAAATTGGTGGAAATCGATGGCGTGGTAAGTGTTGGCAAGGACGGGATGAGGTTGAAGTATTCGGTGATGTTTCTAGGTTAAATGGTGAGTAACCAATGGATTTTGGGGGCTGTTTTCAGGAAAAATAAAGCTAACCAAATACGCAGCAGGAGGTTTGGCATCTCTAAGACCCTCCAAGTCGTGTTTTTCCTTTTTCCTGTCAGCTGAGAGTCTCTGGATGTGTCAAACTGACGCCTTCAGTTTCTTGTCAGTAGAAATGTCCAGAATGAATGTGTTGAATAACATTCAACATCTCAGAATGTCGACACAGACGTCAGTCAAAATCTACACGCCGGCGCAGATATCAGTCAACATGTCAGCTTACATGTCATTTGCATGGCAGTGCATTTGAATCACTCGATGTGGGGTGACTTTCTCTGTTTTCCTGCTGCTTTCTACCTGCTGACGTTCTTTGACGACCCTCTGGTACCCTCTGGTTATGTCAAAATAGCTATTGAAAATGACCATTAATAGTGGATTTTCCCATTAAAAATGGTGATTTTCCATAGCTATGTTAGTTCACCAGAGGGTAACTTCACACGGAAAATGGATGAAGAGATGGTCCAGTTCGCCAGTTCGATCATCCCATGTCCCAGTCATCAGATCCACGGACGTGTTGCGATTAGGAGTATTTAAGTAAAAATAGGTTTAAGTTGGTCACATTTATATGATCAACCAAGGATTTTTATGATGGTTACATATATATATATGTATTAACATTCTATAACATATTTATACCATGTTATATAGCCATATTTAAGGGGGAAAATGACTTCACTTGTGATTCCTGCGGCCACGAAGTTGTCTTGATACAGCAACCTGTTTTGTTGCGACCAAACTTCCATGTCAAGCTCCCAGGATATCTCTGTAGAGCACTTGTTGACAACGCTTAAGAGCCAAGAAGCGCAGGCGCGCCCACCCAGTGTGTTGCCGTCATGGTTGAAACATGAGCCAAAATTGATGACTGGTTGGTGGTTTCAACATTTTTTATTTTCCATAGTATATGGGATAATCCTTCCCATTGACGAACTCATATTTTTCAAGATGGTTAAAACCACCAAAATTGATGAACATTGAAAGTTGGATGTTCTAGAACGGCTACCCTCTGGTAAACTAACATAACTATGGAAAATCACAATTTTTAATGGGTAAATCAACTATAAATGACCATTATCAATAGCTATGTTAATTTACCAGAGGCTAAATAATGGTCAGCAACTGACGGGGCTTGCCTCAAAATTTTGGAACAGCCATATCTTCGGGCCTTTGGCGATGGATGAACCAAGTTATGAAAGGCGACCGCCTTTCATAGCAACAGTTGTTTTCTTCCCAAAACACCAAAAAAAGGGAATTCTTGGGAAGTAGAGAGAAAAAGCAAATCACCACCATCCGAGGTAAAAGGATATTCTAATCGGCCTTCATAGGGAGTAAAAACATGTCAAAACCTATGGATACTTTGAGGATGTGGGGATGAATCATTCAGAACTGGGCAGGGCTCTGACCCCCATCTAAAAGAAAAAACAGGATTGTGATATTGTCTGGGTGGTGGTTTGGAACAGTTTCTATTTTTCCATGGGAATAATAATCCTAACTGACTAATACTGGTGAATAATTCCTGAGGTAATTCCTGCTAACCAATTAGATCCAATTGGAACAGGGCTAAAAACGCCACCATGGGTCCCAAGGGGTTAAGATAAACTCCCGCAAGGAGTTTGAGCGAAAGCACCAAGAGCGCTGCGCTCTCGAGTGGCGAGGGATGCACCAGTGGTTGTTGTGATCCATGGTACTTGCTACCTATAGCCCATGTACTCCCGTACAAGTGGCAATATGTACATATCTATATATATATATTTTTTTATATACATATGTAACTGGGGGTAGTTTCACCCTATGCGATGTATGTACATAGATATTTTTGGTGACGGCGCCCATGGAGGGGCGGGACTGTTGTCACTTTTGCACATTGTTTTTTTTTGGGGCGGCGGGGGCGTTTGGGGGAGGTGCAATAGCGTCCTGTGGTCTGCGTTGTCAATAACGATTTCCTGCTACGTTGTAACATCTTCTGTAAGTATCTCGCAAGACGTTCCTGATACGTTGTAACATCTTCGTCAAGTAACTTGCAAGACGTTCCTGATACGTTGTAGCATCTTCGTCAAGTAACTTGCAAGACGTTCCTGATACGTTGTAGCATCTTCGTCAAATAACTTCCAAGACGTTCCTGCTACGCTGTAACATCCTCTGTACGTAACTTGCAAGACGTTCCTGATACGTTGTA
>Ga0126342_10005875_pt1 | contig 21601 bp, 20 predicted proteins | sample Cyp1metagenome_FD_92528 | JGI IMG/M metagenome (GOLD analysis project Ga0126342, IMG submission 92528) | Coral microbial communities from Lord Howe Island, Old Settlement Bay, Australia - Cyphastrea 1 metagenome | ecosystem: Host-associated > Invertebrates > Cnidaria > Coral ... | reverse complement strand
TAATAAAGATAATTTATAATATATAAAAACATATATATATATATACATTTATATTTTATATGAAGGACATACAATATAATATATATATATATATGTATTGAACAATATACATAATATAAGTAATATAGATCTTGAAGGAGCAGCAGGTGCCTGGGCAACCCTCAAATCTGGAAGAAGGGTTTTCCCAGTTATTTGGGCACAATTACCCAAGAAGGGTTTAAACATTGACCCTCCAAGTGTAAAACTCTTCTTCCAAAACAGAAACCAGGGGGGATATGGACACCCCTCGATAAGCAACTTAACATTCTCTATAAAAAATGAAGGAAAATTAACATGCAAACATCACTTGTAAAATGACTTTGCATAAAGAACACCATTCCCCCATGTATGCAAAAACCTTTTGCAAACATTGTTGCATTCTTTGAAAGATGTGTAGCATTACTTCCAAATTTCAAGGAGAACCCTCCTATGTATGTACTGAATGATTTCAGAAATCATAGCATTCCTGTAGAGAAATGTAGTATGCTGTTCTGCAAGATTGAATCTATCCTTGAATTACTACAGCATGGTTTTGAAAAGAATGCCATCTTGCTGACACATTGATTGAAACATGTGTTTTACCTTTGAAAGTGCAGATTCTTGTTTGCAAAGTGTGCAACATTATTGTAAGGAAGTGTAGCAAGAACCTACTGTAGATTCCATTGATGATGCAAAAGCCTGTTTAAAAATATGTGTTTTTTGTTGTGAAGCAAGTATCGCACCACCCTCTGCAATATGGCCTTTCAAAGAGTACAAATGTTCTATGGAAATGTGGTTTTGTTTTGAAGAGGGTGCTATGCGACTCGACTTTCAAAAGGTCTTCAAAATGTGCAATATCTTATCTTTGTAAACAAAGTAGAATATGGCTTCAAACGCTGCAAAACAAATTGTAATTATAAACTATGAATCTTAATGCAAACTTATTCAAATATATATAATTATGGCAATGTAAACAAGTGCTACATGCCTATGCAAAGAGTGCAGTAGCACAATTACCTACAATATCTCTTTCAAACTAGTGCAGCATTTGCTCGAAAAAAAATGTCATATTACTGCAAACTGTGCAAAATCTGTGTCAATCAAGGAAAGCCTTCCTTTGAAAATGCACATATGATATGTATGTGTATTGTATGTATATGTAGCTTTAAAAGTGAATAGTTTCTTGGCAAATCTGTGTAGCATCCCTCCAAGAAAGTGTAATTAACATGAGTCTACACCAGATTCCATCGATGATGCTATAATGCTTGAGAAGATGGTCGTATTACTTCAGCAAAGTGTGCCACCAATTTATGCAACATGTTTTTTGAAAAAGTATGGCATGAAACTAAGGTTATTATCTAGGACATGGCCGAACTTCAAAATTGGAACACACAGTCTTGATCCTCAGACCCAGTATGTTCATAGCTGCAGTGGTGAAACGATTGGTTCCTGCAAGCTTGAACGCATGAAGACACCGAACGGCCAGTGTACAAAAAGGTGCAGATGGCTGAAAGTGATCAAAACAAAAAAAAAAACTTGGGAAAAACAAAAAGAACACAATTTTCAGAGAGTCTTGGCTGGGACCCCCCCCTTCCAAAGAGTCTAGAAATATTGTTTATGTTTGTTTTTTTGTTTGTTTTTCAAGGTTTTTACCAAGTGTGGGGTACTTCAAGGAAACTCGCATGAATCACAGGCAAAGCTGTCAAAGTGCCTTTGAGAGTGCAGTAAAACATCTCAAAATATCATCTTAAATCATAGGAAAACTGCACTCCCAGGGGCTGCCGTTCTGTTGTCAAACAACCCATGTGCAAAGAATGAACCTCTCAACCAAGTTTAGTTTATATCAAAACAATGAGCTTAGAATCCCTAAAAAAAACAATCTAAACAAATAATTGTCTAACATTGGCTAGCCCACCCAACGAAAGCAGTACTCGTGGGGACACTTTGTAGTTTGCTCAGGTGGCAATGTCACAACCACTTTTTGGTTGAATCCCACTATTGAGCCCCCAATTTCGCCTTTTTTCGAGAACATGTCTACGTCTGGAAATTCGAAAAAAGCATCAATTTACTCCTAAATTTTCCGTTTAACTTCCCCAATGTTACATGATTTCATATGATTTCACGTCATTTTCAAGCAAAAATCCCACATCACAAACTCAACGCGTTCACGTCATGTTCACATGACATAACGTTGACCCCGGTCACCGGCATCGACTGCGCAGACTCGATCGGGGGTTGATGGTCACCTCGAAAAACACCGTTCTGCTGATGGGTTGCACTGTCCAAAGCACACCCTCTGGTGGTGAACATACAAAAAGCTATGAAAAATGGCTATTTATAGTGGATTTTCCCATTGAACATAGTGAATTTCCATAGTTATGTTAATTTACCAGAGGGTAACACATGTCGGACAGTTGCCCAATGTGTGAAAGAATTTGGGGATGATTTCAATCCCACCGACATGGTGACGACGCCCTGGGCTGGTTTGTGAAATTGGGTTTACTATGGTTTACTGCATTGATTCCTCCAACACCTGACTAAAAAGTGAATTCTGACCCAGGGATGGCACAGGTATTCCAAGAAAAAACTTAGACTCTAACAACCGTCTTGAGGGGCAGCCTTAGCTATTGGTTTAGCACGTGATGGTATTACAGTATCTATCTCTGTATTTGTTTCTCTTAACAGACTTTACCCAGCTGTATGAAGCATCCAATAGTTTCATAGCGTGAAGGTTGCCCATGAAACGGGATGGACAATCGCCCTTAACCCATCCTTGGCCTGCCCCTGGCTGAGGAATAACTCCTCTCCAACTCTTGGACTATGTTTTGTTGCTATTAAACAACATTCAAAGCTGGTTTTTCCTGATAGAATCCCACCATTCTTACATATTTCCAGTGTTCCCCTGTATATCAGAATCACTCTACCCGCCTTGTTCTCAAATCCTCCTTTTTTCCTGGGTTCCATCTCCATTCTTGAAAATTCAATCCCACTATGTTGCTGGTAAAATCCTCAATTGTTGAATTGTTTAATGGTTTGTTGACCCATGCATTTACTTCTGAAACCGGTATCACTGGTTTCATCCCATACTTTTCTATATGATACTTTCAATTTCAATAATATGAGCCATGTTTTGTTGATATCTGGTTATGAAATGTTATGAACAGCATGTGGTCCCCCAAACTGTGATGAATGATCCCAGTCACTGGGAGAGGCCGCGACCGCACCTTTGGCGGCACGCAGTTTCTCCTGCCTGAAAGATGGCATGGTGAAAAAAGTTTTTGAGAAAAGGGCAAGGATTTCATAGATTTGAGCAGTAAATGTGCAGAATTCACCTGATTTAATCACGAAAAGATTCATTAAAACCAGTGCTTAGCACAATGAAAACGCTCGAAATGAGTCTTGAGGAACAAAACTAAGCGGCACATGATGCGAGGGTTTAAAAAAAGTTACCCTTGAAGGGTGAAATCAAATATGGCAAGTGATGGCAAGTGGAAATCATCCATTGAAAAACATGCATTTATATGCAATTATAGCACACTTTTACCAGTGAAAATTTGGATGTTCCCATTTTGAATCTCCAATTATCAAAGAAGTTTATGCTTCATCGTGGTTCCAGACCACTTTTTTCAGGCCTAGCTATATATTTGTGGCTTTCTCTACCTTCCCACCACCACTACACCACCACTTTGATATCATTCTGCATTTCGGGAAACGCTATCCGATATCCTTATGCCGTCTACCGAAGTTTAAATATCTCGCAAAATCAACTGTATAATAATATGCAATCAGTTCTCGGCCTGCTACGACATTCCCCCATGCACACAAAATGCATATCTTCACCATGTATAGTCTAGTACTCAGATATGTCCTTTTTATTGCCGGTAAAATCATGTAAAATCCCCATTCAAAATTTCCCATGCTGGCGTGTTTCAACATGCTAAAACATGTTTTAACATGTTTTAACATGTTTTAACAACATCCAGGAACATAAACGTACTCCCACATTTGATAAATGTGCTGGTTTATCATCATTTTGCCCCCACAAAAGTGACCATTTGCACTGCCCGGCATAGCCCAATAAATCCACCACAGCTCTGCCCGGTGCCCTTCGGCACCAGGTCATCTGGGCCCAATGTGGATGTCGCTCTGCCGCTGCCATGCGCTGTTCACATGGCAACTTGTAGAGCGCATTCCGGCATTGCGCCTAGAGGTGACAGAGAATGATTTCATGGAAGAAATCCTATGGTGTTTCAAGGGTTACCCTCTGGTGAACATACAAAAAACGATTGAAAATGGCCATAGCAATAGTGGATTTTCCCATTAATGGTGATTTTCCATAGCTATGTTAAATTACCAGGTGAACCGATTTTAAAAAACCAATCCAGTGCTGGTTGGTGGTTGAGCCCTACCCCTCCGAAAAATATGAGTTCGTCAGCTGGGATGATTATTCCCAATATATGGAAAAACAAAATTCATTTTCCAAACCACCAACCAGCAGTGTTTTTGTTTGAATCTGATCTTAATGGGCTATATATTCTGATAAAACAGGAGATACAATGTGAATAATATGTGAATAATATGTGAATAATATGTGAATAATATGTGAATAATATGTGAATAATATGTGAATAATATGTGAATAATATGGTATAGACATAATTGACATAATTACCAGATATTGATCTACTACCCATATAATGTCGGGAATATCATGGAGATATGGAGATATGATTGACCTGGCATCTGGGATGCAAATTAGTAAGCAGCCAACAAGATTCGATTGGAATTCAATGGCTTGGTGAAATTGGGAATGTTGATCCCAGCTCCAAGATTTTCCTGAACATGGCCACTTTTTTCCGGAGAGATGGTGATAAACCATAGGATTGTGCAGGGTATCCTATGTTCAAACCCATATGGACCACGTTCTAAATATTCTAACTTACTGTTCGGTTCCTGCTTCAATTGAGCCGGCAGATCTGGCACACTAACAAGTGAATTTACATTCAATCCTTCTGGGCATTCATTCAAAAAATCCTCCGATAAATATTTTCCCAAAAAAAATGCAAGACATATTTTCAACCGCCTTCCACAGCAAGGTTTCTCTAAAACAGCAGATTAGTTCTGAGAGACTGGAGTCCAAAATGAGGGATACTCAAACAACGCATACGGGGCAAACTGATGATCAGCCTTAAGATTTGGGGTCGCCATATTTCAAGTAAACCCTTAAATGAAAAATAAGATTTTCAAAGATGAACACATTATTGATTTGACATGATTTGACATGTTTTGAGGCACTGCGCAAGTTTGGAACAGACCCTTAAATCAAACAGACATGTTCCTGGGACTTGGGATGAGTATATGAAATGAAAAGTTCAAATGCCACCTTTCAACCAAGGAGTTGCTCATCATCTTCGAGTTTTTGAGAGTTGGATGGACCTGGAGGAGTGTCACGAATTTTCCGGTCATAAGTGAATCCATTCTCAAGTCTGTGCGGATTTGTAGGGGACCAGGGCCTATGGGTCGCTTTGCAGGGGCTTCCCATACCAGAAAGTTTCATTGGTGGTCCCCATCAATGTCGTTTTTGAAGCGCGAAAATTCACCACCCCTCGTCGTAGTTGCTATATTTGGCTGCTAACCCCATGGATTTTCCCAAGTTTTCCCAAGTTTTCCCAATGGTTTGTCATGGTTTGTCTGCTGACTTTGAAAAACCCAGTGAAGCCCAGTCAACTTCCCCTGGGCCTCATCCAGGTCGAGTGCCATTGCCAGATATCGCCCACTTTGGGGAGTCCATTTAGAAAAAATCTGGAGGTAGCTTGGTCGACTCTTTAAAAAACAAAAAAAAACGGCTTAGATAAGCATGCGGGTGCCTGGCCGGTTATCTGGCTATCTGGTGGGACGTTCACCAAGAAAAGTGCGATGACGAAATGGGGATATGAACCCAAAAACATGTCTAGGGAAGTTCGTAGTTTCAGTTTTAAACGGAGCCAACATTGACGTTCTTGATACTCATGTGCAAACAATGTTTCAGCACCAAACCTGCCAAACCATGAATGAATGTCATAGACTATCTTTTAGGCATCTTGTTGTCTTGTGCTATGTACACACGTAAGCAGCAATATATCATCAAGCCATAATTAAGCAGTAGCACTTTCAGGATCTTTCAGGTGGAATTTACAGTGATCAAATTAATAAGGTTTGAGGGGCGTTGAGCCCATGGCTTGGGCCACCTACCGCTCACCCAGTTGCGTAGTCCACTGTGCCTCCCTAAAGGTTGGTGGAAAATTGGATCGAAAAGTGGGGAAACATCCCATGTCTGCGGGGAAACTCGTGGTCCTTCTGTTCCTGGTTGATGAGTTCACCCAATCGAATCAGGTCCATCTGACTGTCGGACTGAGCCAAAACGGCTGCATCCAACGGGTCCAGCATGCAACATCCGAAGCAGAAACTCAGAAACCGCTGCGCCAAGCGCACCCGAAGAAGGTCCAGGGACACGGTGGCTGGAAAACCATCCTGGGCGCCGATGGTAAAAAGTCATTCCATCGGCGACAGGTGACCCCAACAGATGGTTAAGATTCGCCCTGATCGCGCCTGTTGGTGGTTACTAAGATCAATCTATATCAATCTTCAGGTTTACCAGGTTTATCCTTCCAAACTTTTCAGAAACAGAAAGGGACCCCAAAAAAACATGCCAAACAAATCCAAAAGTCGTCCAACAAATCAAGCAAACATCCAAAAAAAACAGCAAAACCCTGCCAAACATCGCCGAAACATCACCAAAACATCACCAAAAACACATGATCCAAAAAATCCAGGACAAATCAAGGATTGCCCAAAAGAATCTCCAAAGAATCAGCAACTGCCGTGCGAAATCGACATCCCTCCACACTGAGGAGGCCACCAGGCTGGCCAAAAATCGTGTGAGGCTGCGAGTCTCGTTGCGTGCACCTCCTGGCCACATGTTTCTGCCGTGAAAAATGGGGGGAAAATCTGGTGAAATCGTTTTCTTAAAACTTTATAAGTGAGATGCTAATGGGATCTTAATGGGATGTTGATGGTTAGTGAGGATATTGCACTTTCCAAGGCAGATCATCGATATATATATATATAATATGCAATGATATATCGTTTTAATTATGGAATCTCTCACCATCATGTTGTTTTCAGATGGCCAGTATATATTAATGGGGATATGTTATGGAAAATATAACTAGCCAACTATAATGACAATCTGATATGCCCCCGGTAATTTGCAACAATTTGCCATAGAATAGATGGCGCAATTAGTTCAATCATGTACCCTCTGGTAAACTAACATAGCTATTGAATATAGCCATTTATAGTTGATTTACCCATTAAGAATTGTGATGTTCCATAATTTTTTGTATGTTTGCCAGAGGGTAGCTACTAAGAAAATGGTGACTGTCCATAGCTATGTTATATGAGATCCCTGTGGGTCCAAGTACTATCTGAGAAGCGACTCGACTGGACTGACGAGGAATAACATACCATTTCCCCTGTTAAAATAGTCATAACATGTTCTGTGGCAAACCAAAACAACCATTGTTTGATGTCAGATAAACCACCCATGTCTGAAAAATTGGAGATGGCTTATTGGATTTACCGCAAACGGTATAATATATGTTTCGTGGACAAGTTCAATCAAAACGAACAAACAAGACTTACGATTCAAGAATATGGGGTTAAACCCTATGACTATGATGGACCTTCCCAACAAAATGCGTTGCTTAAACTTGGGCATTTCCCAGTTACAGTATTTAAAATGACCCCGAAACCTTCGATCACCGGGGATGGCTTGTCTGGCAAAATCCTTCCAGACACTTTGTTGCAGGGATTGCGGTTCCCAAAAGTTCTTAGTCTTTGAATGTGATGTCTCAGTTTCTACTAGGCCAGGGACGAAACACCAGATTTCACTAGCACATGCATGTACATGCTATATGCATATAGTTATTTGTTCATCTATTTACCCTCTGGTAAACTAACATAGCTATTGAAAATGGCCATTTATAGTGGATTTTCCCATTAAAAATGGTGATTTTCCATTGCTATGTTAAATTACCAGAGGGTATCAAAATAGTGCCCATTTGTTCAAGTAGCCCGTTAAATCCAAGGTTAGCCCAGTCGTCCCCGCCTACTCCAAGCCGTGCCACCTCAACGCCCCATAAGTTGGGACATCGGCTGTCTGGCAAAGAAAACATCGAAAAAGCCATAAATGGAATCTGGTTGGTGGTTTCAATGCCTCTGAAAAATATGAAAGTCAGTTGGGATGATTATTCCCAACATATGGAAAAATAAAAAATAGTCCAAACCACCAATCAGGAATATGCCATAATTGGAATAAATCCAATGTTGGACAATTGTGATTTATCCCATATTCCCAGACTTGGAAAAAATAAATGGAATATATCCAATGTAATATTATCTTTAACCATCCAAGTCTGGGAATATTCTATCATTGTCATGAATTGTCATGCCTTCAACATCCCATGATGGAAATGTGATAAATCACAATTGTCCATCATCTTTTCCAAAGAAATCTGGTAACCCACCATTTTCATCCATTTTCCTTCCTTTTCCATCCTGGGCTGCAGGCATTATAGGTCACCGCATCTGCCAGCTGCTCAAAGATGTGGTGCAACCTGATTGGGATGGAGATCATCAACGACTTGGACCGCGTGGTGAAAACATGTGAAAACCGTTATGACGCTGATCTATGATTTTACCAGCTATCATACCTCATGTGTCTATATTGTGACTATGTTTATTATCATTATTATCATTAATTATTATCATTAATTATTATCATTCTTATTATATGTCTGTGTATTTCTACATCGGCACACCATTGCACAGCATACAAAAGAATACGTGCCATTGACATCTGTCTCCAGGGTGGTCTCAAGTCTTTGGAAACACAAATGGGGAAAAACGTGTTTTACCTCGCGCAGGTGGTTCGTCATCATCATTGTCGTCGTCATCAATTACTAATAACAGTGAAAACAGTACAAATAGTGCATGATCAGCACTAATTTTATTTGATGTATGATATATGATATATGATTTATGATTTATGATATATTATATATGCCATATGATTTTATATATGATATGATATATGGTACTATACTAATAGTAAAACAAAAATCCATGAAGTGTTGACCCTTCTTGGCACATTTAGCTCCAAAATCATTGATCTGGGACCCAGGGCAACTGGATCAAGGTGTCTGCCTCGCGACATCGACCGAAGAAAATACCATTAGTGGCACCATGCGATACCATATATAAGGCTTATATGGTAGTGTGTCAAAACCTTGTACCCCTGGTGAACATCAAAATAGCTGGTAAATGGATGTTCATCCCCCTAAAAATGGTATGTATAGGTATTGATCCATAGCCATTTATGCTTATCTATATAGAAAAAATATGAAAAAATGGTTGAAGCTCAAAGAAAATAATAGAAATGGATTTACAAACTACTATGTGCATCCATGTGATAGAGAAACAACACGTATCTGAAATTTGTAAGAAATTTGTGTTTAAAAAATATTTAAAAAATAACTGCCAATAAGCCGAAGAAAAATATGCCAGATTATATAGTACAGGAACCTTTTCGGCAAGTGTGGTTGGAAGATTGGTTACAACACTCTTGACCCATTCCAGGCATGAGGGGTAAAAGGTTGTGTTGGTGTTCAGTTAGGAAATCCAACGAGACGTACTTTGGGTCTGCACGTCCAAGATTTCCAGCAGAATCAAACAGATCTAAAAAAATGAAAATTCCATGGAGTCCATGTTTGGGAGGTTCATAACTGGTTCATACATGTCCTAAAGGTCTGATTGTCTCCCCAGATGGTCCAAGGGGAAGGTTCACAAGCAACATGCAGCAACCGGCGGAATGAAGGGGAAAAAGGTCATACCTTCACCTAAACTGCCCGTCTCCTATCGTATTGTTCTTCCTCTTTGCCCATCCACCTGGGTATATGATATATGTTCGAATTTGGCCCGTGTAAGAGATTGTAAGTGACATTTTACACCATCCGCGGAGACCGTATAAGAGGGTGATCATTCCAATCTGAGCGCTGTCAATACCATTCTTGGATGCCCTGCATGCTTTGTTGTCTGGTCGGGGTTAGGTTGAATATCAATAATGTATCCAGCATCTTTATCTAAAAAGAACACCAGCCTTTGAAACCACAAATCTCCCGATTTTTGGTGAAGTCATGTAAAATCATGAAACATCACCAGATCTTGTTGATGTGTCTATCCCAAACCATTGAGCCTCCACTAAATCCTCTTTAGATCCCCATGAGAAATTCCATTTCTTAACCCCAAATCTCTAAAGCGGCTGAGCTACTGCAGTGACGGCCACGGTGGCAAGGGTGGAGCCACCTAGGGAAGCTCGGTTTGGGAAATCACAGTTCTGGTTGTTTTGGCCATGCTGTCCTTTTTTGGGGCCTCCAGTGGCACGTGGTTAAACCATTATTAGGCAGCGGCTATGGGGTATCTCCAAAGGCCCCTCAAAAAAAAGCAGGCCATGCAGCAGGGTCAGTCTCATCCATTGGGGATTCCTTATATTCTGTATATTAGCTCCTAACATGATATTTTCTGGAGAGATGAGCAGGATGAAAATAACCAATCTTTTTGAACATCAACTAAGATGAACATCAAGTGTACCATGGCATGAAAACATATTTATGGTACACTTGACGTGATCATCCCATCCACGCGCTTCAACCATGCCACATCGGCATTTGCTTGGCCACTCTGGAGCTCTTTATATATCCGTACGTGTTCAGCGCGGTTTGAGTACATCAAGTGTACCTCCACCATTGATCCACAGTTGTTTGTACTATATATCCACCATTTATCCACATCCACTTATCATTTGACCCACATTTCCGGACACATTATATTAATACGAATATTTCACTAACTTGAAATTTTGCGGCCAGCTATGGGGATGATTCCATATGATTCCAATCTAAACTGTGATTCCAGTGAGGTCACGATGTGAGGTCACATATCATTTAATGTGGTTCAAAGCAATAGTAAACCATTCCAAACTCACCATAAATGGGTGTATATAAAGCATCAAAATATGGGTGGTTTAGTATTGCTTTACTAACGATATGGTTCCAAAAACTCCCTCTTTTATTGCTTAAATAATGAATATCTGGTTGGTGGTTTCAACCCCTCTGAAGAATACTACTCAGATTGGATCATCTTCCCAACTATTGGGGAAAATGAAAAATCTTCCAAACCACCAACCAGTGAATCTGATTGAATTCCCATGTTTAATCCCCATTCTTTACTAACATGACCCAGACTGATGTTCCGTGGCTAGGTCCTCCAAACGTGCCGCATTCTTCAGTGTGCCGGCCATGGCCTGCCCAGAATAGCTGGGATTCCCAGGTCATCGGGGTGTCATGGAGAAAATCTATCGAAGTAAATGGAGGTCTTAGAGAATTCCTCTGAAAATGATGAAACATGTGGGATGTTCATGGATTTTCCAGGATTTTCCATGATTTTCCATGATTTTAATGGATTTTCCATGATTTTCCATGATTTTAATGGATTTTCCATGATTTTCCATGGTGAATAACCAGTGGGAGTACCAAAGGATCATGCCTTGAGGTGACGTTACTACCCTCCGGTCATCTCTCATCAAGGCCTGCTTCCGTATGGAAAAATTGCCTTTTTCTATGGATCCAAATGATCCATCAATTTTGTCTCAAAATGGGGGATGCATCAAAAATTGTTTATTGGAAAACCATGGACCGGGTAGGGGCCTGGGGTACCAAATTGTGAGATTCACCGAGACACTTGATCTTCCAATGCCAGGTGGGACCAGGCTTTAGGATGGCTTTGGGACGCAGTGCTGACCATGGATCCCAATTAGAAGGAGACTTCCGGCAATGTCAAGCCATGGTTATCCATGGTTGATTATGTTGATATAATGGAGGCTTCCCCACCATATCCCGCATTGATTCGCAGTCCGCGGGGGTATGAACTTTCACTTGGAAAATGATCTCATCTGGAATCTGGGCGTCAGAAAACATGGCATACCACCGCCATCTTGGAGTTTCCAGTCGCACTTGGAATAGTATAACGGTTTAATATATATATATATATATATCACATTATATCACATTATATCACTATATCACCATAATTCTACAGGCCCCGTATCCCTGGGATCACCAGTGTTTGTAGCAGCTGCCCCGCAGCCCCAAGGTGTCCAAGAGCAGCGGCACCCCCAAGTGCTGTTCCACGACTTCCAGGATGTAGCCGTCGCCATAGGCATTCCTCGGTGGCGAAAGCGATGAACATCATACATCAACCTGGATCAATTCATGAGATTCACTAGGTCTATTGATATCTAATATGTTAATAATATATTATATAGGTATCATATAACTTATAACCCTTAACATCCCTTAACCATTCTCAACCAGGTCTTCATGATAAGATATGATCAGTGATCATGGCCACTTTCCACTTGGCCAATCGTGCCCTGGATTCTTTGCCGGGTGAATCTATTCCCGTGTGTGGCACCAAAAAAAAAATGAGTACTGAAACAAAACATAGCTGGTTAGGTCAGTTAATCATAGTCAATCATACTTAATCTCCCATGTAAATAGTACAAATCTTAGATAAACAAAACGTATGATTTTCATATCGAAAAGGACCCCATCCTTTTTTGGAACCTGTTCCATCGAGTCATCGTTGGTTTGCCCAGCTGAGAGTCAGATCTTGCAGCATGAAATTGAGCTCCAGTAGCAGGTCCTGCATCCTATCAATCGTCCAGAAGAGCCCGATGATGGCCCACCAACAAAAAAAACATCGAATATGGATATATCATATAATATGTTTAAAAAAAACACTCAAAACATGGTTATATATATATACACTGTATGTTATCCACTTGGGATTTCAGTCGGTTTCAACGGCCAACAACTTGGGATGTCATTGGATTTCACGGATTTTGCTCCAAAAAAAAGTGATCATTTCAGTGGGTTCATGTTGAGCTGGGCCTTGCGATTGACTCCTCCGTGGACAAAGCCTGCAGGGGAAATCCACCGATCATGAACTGAGATTTTATCTGGTTGGTGGTTGACCTACCATTGTGGTTAAGAGACTGTTAATATATGGTTAATAATATTCTGCTTGGTGGTTGACCTACCCCTCTGAAAAATATGAAAGTCAGTTGGGGGGTATTGTACCCAACATATGGAAAGTCATAAAATTCATGTTCCAAACCACCAACCAGTTATGGGTTTAAGCTTTAGGGCTATGGGTGAAATACCTATGATTATGAGATATTGTGATGATCTCTTATATCAACTGAGATTGCCAGATTGCCAGATTGCCAGTGCTATATCTTGTTATTGCTATCATTTATCGATGTATATCGACATGTTCCCAGGAGCTGACCAATAGGCGAGCCCACACTCAAGTGGTTGAAGAAAAAACTGAATGTCCCTTCAAATATCTATAAAGTGCCATATAATCTGAATAAATCTGGATAAATACTCAAAAAAATAATGACAAATATAGGAATACTTCACCAACTTGAAGTGCCTTCGAACATATCGGGCATGATTCCCGGACTCCAATTCCCATCATGGCAGTGTTCCAGCACAATGTGCCCCATGATGGGTTAGTTCATCAGCCCCAGCCAGTACACCCTCTGGTACACTAAGATAGTGGACAAGTCACATGTTTTTCGTTTGGGAAATCAACGAACTATTTGTTGCCATGTTCAATAGCTATGTCAGACTTCCAGAAGGTGATTCTTTGATTATTTCCCAATGATTCACAGTTCGATGTGGAAAATCCACAATGAATGTAGATCCTTTTCCGTTTTTCAACATCTACCCTAGGGCATACCCTCTGGTAAACTAAAATAACTGTTGAAAATCACCATTTTAGGATGTAAATTTTCTATTGGTGGGCCATCTATACCATAGCTATTCCATAAAATCATCCCCAAATCATCAATTAAATCCCATAATCCATCTAGATTCCGATTATATCACCATTAAATCCCATTAAATCCCATATATTAAACCCATCAACCCCTCGGTAGTTTTGTATCGGTATCCCCACCTGGCCGCAGAGATTGCTGAGAGACGTGTCCTGTAAGCTCTGCAAGACGCCAAGGGCCGCTTCACCTGGTGCAAAGGTTTCCTATGGAGGACCCCAATCCAAGTCATCATGGATTTGGGGGACCCCCATTTTAGGAGACCTCCTTATGTGTATATATATATATAAATAAATAAATACATATATATATATATATATATACATATGTATATATAATTATATATAATTATATGTGTGTATATAATGGCGCTGGGAATGTATGTGTAAGCAATGTATATGTATGGTATGGTACGGCATGGAATGGTATGTACGGTACAGTACGGTACAGTACGGTATGGTATGGTATGTATGGTTTGTTTGTATGTTTGGTTGGTTGGTTGTATGTATGTAGGTACGCGCGTATGTATATTGTCTATCAGTCTGTCTGTCTGTCTGCCTGCCTGTCTGTCTGAATGTATTACAATGGGGAACCAATATAGCCATAATAGCCCCCTATATCTCAGTTATAAGTATATATATATAATTATAATCGGAACCAGAATTTATATGCATTTATGACATGGTTAGTTTTATTGGTACATAACAATTGGGATACATACGGGATAACTATGACTCACGTCCGTCATTTGATCGATCCAAACTGCCACAAAGATTTGATCAGGGTTTCACCGAGGAATGGAGATGTAGCCAAACAAAAAATCAACGAAAAACTTGAATGAAGAACAGAAATTAATTATAGGATATTATAGGTTTAAGATGGTTTAAGATGGCTTAACCTATCAGGCATTTGGATAGACCCCAAAGACGAGTACTTGAACAGTTCACCATTGTTCACCATCCAACATGTGTGGATGAGCTAAAACGGCTCTAGCTTAGGGACAAAAAGGAAGGAAAGCCCTATGTGGCAACCAAAAAAAAAACTGGGCAGGGTAACAAGCAATCTGCCCTGTGTGAAACAGGAAGTTGACCAAGCCAACTGGGGCTGTTAACCAACTGAATGATGGAGATCTATGACAAATCACTGGTTGGCATGTACGATCACTCGCATGTAAACATACAATATATCTATGGGAAAACAAAAATATCACACATATTCACATATGACACGTATGCATTATGCAACCAAAGCATGGGGTCAAGTAGTGGAAACGACAATCAGAAGCAAAACTGATAGGATATACCTGCCATGAAATTTGTGTGGCATAATGATGGGGCTCGCCGATCCAGACTGATTGGGATTATGAGACCCAATCATGACCCACTTGTGAGTAGGTGACAGTCAACTAGGGATCTTGAAAACTGAAAACGTTGCAATTTTTTCGTTGGTGAACCCGACTCAAAGATCCTACTGTAACTGGTTAGTGGTGGGGGTCATCCTCCCAGATTGACAGAAATCGAAAGAATGGATTCAAACCCGCAAGCTGGTGTAGTAAAACCCCCTTTGTTGATGCGAAAAATAAGTGTTTGTTTTGGATAAATCACAGTTTCACTAGCCACCTACAGGTTCTTTTTTTACCTTGTGCCACTCATCTTCATTCTTCATGATTTAATCACATTAAATCCATTGAAAATCAATTTAAATCCTCATTTCTCTTTCTAAATTGGCAATTTTGCCGCAGAGACCCCTGAGCTCCCCCGGCAAAACAGGGCGCGCCGGTGCCGCGCGGCATAGCCGCTGAACCGTTGATAGACCTCGGCTGGAAAGAGCGGAAAGCCACTGATGAACACAGCCTGCAAGATTTCTTGGAAAATCCCAAGGAAAAACTATAGATATGACATGATATGACCTATATACATATACATATACATATACATATACATATACATATACATATGTATATATATATACACATATATACATATATACATATATATACATACATATATACATATATATACATAAATATATATATATATATGTTGGGTTGCAACATTGGTTTCATGCACGTGATTCGGGTCGAGGGCCTGGCCAAGGAAGCCATGAAAAACCGACCCCAATCAGTCAGCCATTGCTTGAAATTTGGGGCACATCCCCAAGAATGGGGATACATATGAAATACATATGATATCTATGGAATACGTAACCAACTTGATATGATTTGGATGTGTCTGAAAAATTCTGAAAATGGGGTACGCCGACTGAAGTGGCAATTTGAATGGGAAAACTTACGATTTAGCAATGGATTTGGGGCTACCCAATTTTCAAGCAAACCCATATCTCCAAACATTCAGTGACCTTTCATCCCACAAACAAACTTTTGCACAAACTTGTTTTGGTTCTGACCAGCAAAACGTGTACCCTACAGTAGGTGGACAAAATATTCAAAACCCTGCAACACAAAGTGTGTTGAACCCCCGCACTCCCAAATCTCAATGTTGCAGTGCACTTGTGAGAAAAAGTGATGTTGGGGGGGTGATTTCTTTCGTTCATTGGAGCTACTGCCCCTCAGGTTACATTTACAGTTAACATTGAACTTTGGGGGCGAGGGGGTTGTATCGGATAGAAAGGGTTTGAATATTTCGTCCATCTGTAATTAAGTTGCTTTAGAGCTAAGCAAACTGTTGGGCTTACAGACGCACATCTACAGTGTAATCTACAGTTGGAAAGGTTCATAATCCTATGCCCCTACCAATGAATACCCTTCCATGGGTCACCAATACCCATGCAATACAAAATCAGGGCTTTGTTTTGGGGTGTATTTCAGAGGTGGTTCACATTCGAGGCAAGAAAGAAATTGTTGTTCACATGTGTTCACCAGTATTTAGATTGATCCATATATATATATATATCCATTGTATCCCATGTGTGTTGCTTCATTCCTCTTTTTTGCGGTGACCATGGTTAGCCATCGAAGTGCACAGGCTGTTTCCTCGGTGCCCGGGCATCGTGGGTCACGGTCTTGCACTTGCTCACTGCCGAAGTAGTGAAATCGTTGAAGTGCTGCACCATCTCCCAGACCACCTCATCAGTTGTTGGTTTCATCCTTTTGAAACACCCATGGCTCAAAGATAACTACCGGTAATCAAACATGACTGGGAAATCCCCGATCAATGGAAGTTAGCTGCGAAAATGGTTGATGACCTTCCATGACAAACCTGGATCTTGCTTAACCTCTGTGTTGTTTCGTTGGGGGAGGCACCATTTCACCAGAAGATCATGACAATTTGGGGCGGGGCCCCCAATGAATCAACCAATTCTGGGATGATCCCGTTCCCACCATTGGATTCTCTTAATGCTTCCGGGGCTCAAAGGTTGCTTGGATCCATAGGCTACGCATATCTACAAATACATGTTAAGGGAAGTGATGAGCAATGATATAAAATGTGGCTCCAACAAGGACCGGATTCCAATGCCAAACCTGCTAGCGTGGATAGTTGTTAGAAGATTTTGAAGTCCCTCAAGTGGTGTCCATGCTTGGATGTTTATCTCAGTTGGCAACTTGGAGGAAGAAGAATGTGTCCTACGCCAATGGCACATCCCCACAAATCTTAGGACATGCGATCACCACAATGACTAACGGTCCGTATCTTAGTAACCATCAAGTGGGATGTTCATCCAGCTACAGCGGCATCAAGGCGTCATAGGCCCTCTGAGGCCCTCGACCGCCTTCTTGCCGTCTTTCAGGCAGCTGGGGTCTGGCAGCAGTTTTTGACATGGGGTTATCCTCATAGTGGCTGGCCTGTAGCAAGTTACCACGGATATCCCCTCAGGGGCAAGGCAACGCACTGACTATGACTTGCATGGCTCAAGCTTGGCATCGCAGGCTTGGCGCCACAAAGGCGACCGAAGCGTCCAAGAGTCATTAAATTAGCAATATGCATAGCTACATACCTCTTAAACATACATCCAAGAAAACGTCCAGAAAACAGAGGAGATATGTGTTTGCAAATCCGACTTTCCAGGCTAAATCCTTTTTCATACTCTGAAAGCAGAAATTATTGGGGGACTTTGAAAGATGATGCCGCGCCTAAGGCATGGCCAAGCACCAAGTTCCAAGCCACAAGCGCTACAAGCCTAACCAGAATCACCAGGGCAGTCCGAGCAACATCACCAACCTGTAAAGGGGTAAACTACATGCCAACTTTATCCAACTTTGCCCCACCATGATAGTGCCAAATGCATACAACATCATACAACCAACTACATGGAAATATCTTCTTAAAACCCTCCGAAACCCTAGGGATTTGCAGAGATATGTGGAGATCATTGGAAATCTCTAGGGATCGCCCCTGGGCACACATGGAAACACCATGACAACAGGGCCTCCACCTTCGCAGCATCATGTGCCCTGCCGTTGGCCCAATTTGAAGCAACAAATATACGTAGATTCGGCAGCAAAATGGGGATGGAATGGGGGCGCTATCGGCATATGCATATACATATACATATACAATATATATATATATGTATATGTATTAGGGAGAGAGAGAGAGAGAGAGCTAAATTGTATGTATATGCAGATGTATATGTAGATGTATATGTATATGTACATGTATATGTGTATGTGTATGTGTATGTATGTATGTATGTATGTATGTATGTATTTATGTATGCATGCATGTATGTATGTATGTGCGATTATATATATATATATATATATATAATTCACCCCTACTTGTTGTGTAAAGCATGTGTGTGTGTGGAAAAAAATGTGTGTGTATATGTGTGTGTGTGCGTATTTAAATATGTGCATGTGTATATATATATATATATTATTATATTTGTGTGTGTATGTATGTATGTATGTATGTAGGTACGTACGTACGTACGTATGTATGTATGTATGTAGGTAGGTAGGTATGTATGTATGTATGCATATATGTGTATATATATATATGTATGTATGTGTATGCATGTGTATGTATATATGTGCGCGTGCATGTTTGTATATATAAATAATATTATATATATGGGTAGGTATATGTTATATATGTATGTGTATATATATATATATGTTATATATGTACGTATATATATATATATATGTGTGTGTGTATGTGTATATATATATATGTGTATATAAATATGTATATATATATGTATATATATATGTGTAAATATATATATGTATATATATATATGTATATATATGTGTGTTATGTGTATATATATATATATGTGTGTGTGCGCGTGTGTTGTGTGACCTACAAGATGACATTTGTGTATCTGAGAAGTGGGGTATCTTCAAAAATTGCTTTTCAAGCGGGCAAATGATGATCAACCACGGGTTTTGGGGGGACCGATTTTGAAATAAACCCAAATCGAAAAATCAATGCTGATGAAAAAAAACAACATGTTGAGAGGCTCATCCTTGTTGGTCACTTTGCTTCGTACTTTTAACTGTTGGGTATATCGCAATATCTACAGTGACCCACTGGCAAATGGGGAATGGCAAGGACTTAGCATCGTCAGTACCACTACACTGAAGGTCAAGGCATTATCTGAGCCACAATGAAGGTCACTCACGGATCTTGGAACGCGCACCATATGACCACAATCCTCATTTTAGCACGCTACAGTAAAAGAAAAAGTATGCAACCACTAAAGTTTCATTTGAGCTCAGTATGATTCACATTCCTCCGTCGAAATGGCAAAACAATCTCCTATGGAAACCTATCCTTGACCTTTCAATTACATCGATGTCCCATATTTTGATGGCGGAATATGGTGAAATCACCATTTTGATGAGTAATCCTACGTCCTACGCTCTTTCTGATGGCAAACCAGAACGAACAGTTGACCGGGGATGATGGTCTCGCGGATGCCCCTTCACATTGACTGATTACGAAGATAAACCAAGATGGTTGGTCACAAAAAAAAACATGTCGGGCCGCCCCAAAAAAAAGACAATTATATACTCCCAAACGGAACCCTGCTTTTGTATTAATTAATAATTATTGTGGTTTCTCCAGGTGTCCATAGAAGGAACGGTTATTTCAGATTGGGGCTGGGGGAATATTAAGCAACCAGGATGGCCATTCGGGCACAGTGGTGTGGCCTCAGCTCCCACGGTGAACGGCCAGTGAGGCACGTGTTTCAGCTCCTGCACATGGCTAGCCAATGCGATTAGCGAAACATGTTTGCCTTGTCATGCTGTGTTGATTTTTCTGTTGATCAGTAATCCCATTCCATGACTTTTCCCTGACGGAATAGCCCAAGAATCGCCCATCAACCATTCACCAGCCCGATCTTCCCAGTCCAAGGCATTGCTAGGTGCAGTTGAGCCCGCTGCGCAGCGGCTCGGCCATGACTCCGTCGCGGCTTGGGCGGATTGGGTTCGGCTTGGCTTCGCCGGAAACGTTCGCAGGCAAATTTCTGGATAGGTTATCTGTAAAACAAGCTGATGGAAGGATATTTCATGGATATTTGATGGTGAGTCCTGGTGTGGGGCTTTAGCTTGGTAAACCCAAACCCCCGAAAAAAAGAGTTTTCGAATATCTAATAGAGGTGGATCAATATTTCAGTGGTTCCGCGAATATTCGTTCGCCAACGTTAACCTTGGCCCATGGCCATCTCACGCATGTTCAACGTCTCCCCGGTGCATGCCCTATGGCAGAGCACCTATTGTTTCTACTCACCAGGCCAACTTATATATGTTTCTGATATTTCTGGGATGGTTCCCCAGAGAATATGTTGTTTTTTTCCGTGGCGAGGCCAGCGAGATTGCTGTTTTTGTCTATCCCTCGTGCTTTTGTATTATTTTTGAGCAGCTGACCGCACGAATCCGCATGATGTCAAACAAGAACCACATGTCGAGATACAACATGTGTGTGTGTGCATGCGTACAAGCAGTCACACATATTTGCACATGGAAACGTATATTAAAATATATTAAATATATAAATATAACAGAGCCGTGGGGAACCTCAAACCATCGAACTCGTGGGTTTCCAGCCAAAATCGCTTTGAGAACATAAAAGTATTTAGCAAGAATATGTCTTTGGGATAGCTTTGAGTTTCACAGTTCGCTTGGAAGAAATTCAAAACAATAACTTACCAGATCTTACCAGCATATTTGGGTACCATTGCAAGGGGGTTCGTGTCGTGAGTGCACCTTGGTTTGCTGTCTGTCCCTTCTCCCGAAACGGATGCACTGCCTTCTCCCGAAACAGATGCACTCCGGGCATGTATGTACGTGCTGCAAACTTCGCAGGACCATGCCACAATGTGCCCACATGCATGCAATTGATACAGTATAGAGATACAACTGACCAATTTGGAAAATCGGAGAATCACTGGATTGAACAAAGGTTTCGATTTTCCACCTCGCCACGGTTGATTGCCGGAGGGTTCCATCCTTCCAACATCCCATGATTATCAAACTATTATCATATTATTATCATATCCGCCGACCCCTGCCGACAGCAGGGGGAGCGCGTCAGAGAAGAGATTACAAGCAACAAGTGTTGTGCAGTGCAAGTGAGGGGCAAGCGAGGGGGGGACAGAAAGGGAAGCCAGGTG
>Ga0126342_10005874_pt1 | contig 21605 bp, 21 predicted proteins | sample Cyp1metagenome_FD_92528 | JGI IMG/M metagenome (GOLD analysis project Ga0126342, IMG submission 92528) | Coral microbial communities from Lord Howe Island, Old Settlement Bay, Australia - Cyphastrea 1 metagenome | ecosystem: Host-associated > Invertebrates > Cnidaria > Coral ... | reverse complement strand
GATGTTTTACAATGATGATGTTTTACAATGATGATGTTTTACAATGATGATGTTTTACAATGATGATGTTTTACAATGATGATGTTTTACAATGATGATGTTTTACAATGATGATGTCTTACAATGATGATGTTTTACAATGATGACGACACTTAATTAGATGACATATAATCAAGCAAAAGCATCTTTACTATGAGATCCACCATTAAGTGCCAGCAAGTCAATTCAGATGCCCGCAGACAATCTGAGACCAAATGCACACAATTTGAATATATTTGAACAATGCTATGCACTTTATATTCACCTCCCCAAGTTGTCCAACTAGTCCTGTTCATTTCAGCCTCTCCCAGTGCGGAATGGCTGGCACATTCATACGTCGAACGCCTCAATGCAAACCATTTCCATGGCATCCACGGCAAATTGGATCCCCAAACAATGGTAGAAGCCTCGATACTTCGTAGTGTTCATCGATTCAAAACACCATGCAGGTCGTTTCGCCCAAATCCATCGAATCAATCGAATCATTGGTTGCAAAAAATCATGGTCCGAAATTGCTTGAGCGACCACCCTTTTGGCCGGGTGCAGTTGGGGTTGGGATATGTAAGTTGGGATATTGCAGATATACAACCGCACAAATGTCAGGTAGTCCATATTTTTGAGCCATCCATACTGCCTGATTTTGTGTCTAGGGGATGATGAAACCTACAGATACGATCCACTGGAAAACTGCCATGATGGACCGTCCCAGTATGGATTCCTATGGCAAATCCCTCATATCCTGCGAATTGCGTCCTATGCACACATACACACAAGTTTCGTAGGTAGGTGTATCTGCATATTGCATAAGCTTGTGATGTCAAGCGTGTTCCGCCTTTCACAAAAACAACTAACATCATCGGTACTTCCACTCATGGTTCTACCATGCCAACAAAACAGATCTTGTAATATCCGTGTGTATATATATACCCTCTGGTAAACTAATATAGCCTAGCTATGGAAAATGGCCCATTTACAGTTAATTTACCTATTCAAAGTGGAAATTTTCAATAGTCATGATAGTTTACCAGAGGGTATATTTGTATATATAACATCAAAACTTCAGGTTCCCGGGCGATACTCAGGACCGCTCCAAGGCACCTCAAGGTGAGAGGAACGGTTCCTCTCCATCTGACCATGACATGGCGAAGCTAGTAATCTTTGATTTGCACCAAAAATGCCAAGGACATCTTTGCAAACCTGGTGAAAATGGCAATGACATGGCTAACATCCCACATCTTCTTGTTTGCCGCATATTCATGTATATATATATACATATATATATATATATATGTCAGAGGCAAATAATTAAACCAGTCAAGTGCCCAAGCAGGTTTTATCATGCTTTGTCCATCTGACTGGTGATCATTGGGTACATAAACCACAGTCAGGGGTATGACAAAATGGAGCTATACCATGCCATACCCTCCTGTCAACATACCTATTTCATGAATTCCCGACTCGGAACTCAAACAATTGAATCACCTACCACCAAAATATTTCATGTAAAATATGTGGAACCACTTCTCTATACATCTATTGAGTTTTACCCTCTAATCATCTCCGACAACGAACACATTCCGGTTGCAACTGGCTGGCAGTGCTTTGTGGCGGTCCTCCAGTGCCCTTTCTGAAAAACACATCTCCAGAATATTGAGCCATCAGAAAGATGCAGGGACCATCACAATTCTATCCAGTTCCGTGGTCAATGATCTTTCACGTAGTCTGGTTGGCGGTTTCAACCCATCTGAAAAATATGAAAGTCAGTTGGGATGATTACTCCCAACATATGGAAAAATAAAAAATGTTCCAAACCACCAACCAGTAGTTTAAGATCACAGTATGGATGGGCGCGCCCCTATGGCGATTTGTTATATTAGACATCTGCAAGATGATTGCGCTAGGGAACCCAGCTCCTCTTTCATTCTCGTTGGCAAACATGACCCTATTTGATCCACATCACTCACGTACCGCGACCCTCTACCCACCAAAACGGGCCACCGTTGAACCGTCCGTGGCGGTTTCAACCCCCGCTCGTCATTGGGGATCATAACACAAATATATCTGACGATATTTGAAACATGTTGGTTTACCACCAACCACACATTTTGATACTTAATTTCTTGACAATTTACCACGTCCTTTGTGGTGAATTGAGGCTTACGTTATTGTTTACCACGAGCACGGTACGCTCTGGGTCTCCCCAACGGCTACGCTGGACAGCTCACTCCTGGCCGTTGCCACACCTCGCTTTGAAGGGACGATCAAGCCACGCTGCCGGCTTCGGAACCCCTGGTGAAGCCACGTAAATAGGTGGTAAACTGGAGTCTATCCCACCCGAATCTACCAAACAAAATGGTATTTCAATGTATTTCATAGGTTTTGATCACCTCCAAAAAGGTTTCAGTGCCATCTCCAACAAGCTCGCAGTGGGGTATCACATTACCTGGTTTGGTTTCGATTTTTGCGGGTCAAATGAGTCAAATGCCTTGCCCAAAACTGTTGAGTGGTGGGGTACGGAAATACCCAGATCGCCTGGCCGTGCAACCACACAGAAGCACCAAGCAACAGAGCTCAATTGGACGTTTCTATGCGTTTCAAAAGCCATTGGAGTATCAACATTAATCAGTGGATTACATATATCCAATATTATCCAGTTCTCAGGGGATATATGGCTATGAGTCAAAACCCTCACTTTCTCATTTTCTCACTTTCGCCTGGAACTCCCGCTCAGAACGCGGAGACGGGTGCTCGCGACACGTGAAACTTTCAGGGCGTCCAGCCCGGTGGCACATTGGCCATGTCTCGTTTGATTTGTCTGGCTGGCAATCGGTCGACATGTTTCTGGAGGAAGGAGTCAAGGTGAAGGAGGTCGTTAGAAGACAGACAAACCGCAACGTGCCCTGACCAAAACGTCAGAACGTGGCTTGGTGGCCTTCTTTGTTGTACTGTTAAAGGCTGACTGGCATCTTTACAGGCATTTTGGAGGTACCGCGCAAACCACTGTACTTGCTGTCGATGTTCATATAAGTCAGGTTGGCGACTACTCCATGTCTTTCCATCGCATGCAGGACCAACATGTTGTGTGTACTTCTGAAAATGGAGGAGCAACTGGTGAAAACTGACCCATTGAGCAGGCTTCTCAGGTGGGCAAACATGTTTGAGCCATCGCAGCATCGGTTCAGCTGCTGGGATTTGGTATTTGGCTGGGAGGTCTGCTACCGACATGCTAGCTAGTGTCTGCAAGGCGCTGTCTGCTTCTGGTTCTTCTGGGTGTCCAGGACCTACAGGGTGGATCATGTTCGCTTCTGGCATTGCTTTGGCTTGCTGCGCTTTCACTGCGATAGCAACAAACATACTGTGGAGCTGACGTCCCAGCTTCCGCCATCTGAGCAAATCAGTCGTCAGGGCTTCCCTTGTCAACCACAAAGCGGCAGGTAAATTCGCACGGGCAGCTGCGGCGCAAAAATCTGCAGCTTGGTTACCTAGGGTGGCCCACGTATCCAGCGGTGTCTCTTGTGCTTGTGGGTCCGTGTGCGCTTGGACCTTAAAGACCTGGGAAATGTGAGGCCTGGCAACTTGCCACTGACACTGTAAGCGTCTCCAGAGATCTGCATCCTTCTTGTTAGAAACATCCAAGGCTGGGTCAGACATCAATGCCTGAAGTACCTGGACAATTTGCAAATTGCCAACCCATAGCCTACAAGGTTTACTACTGGAGGAAGCAAATGTCACCGCTGCTATTGCTGCCGTGATTTCTCCCCGGAGGCTAGTCTGGCTCCTCCCGGGAACTCCGCCATTGGCCAATGGTTCATAACCCTCAACTGTCCAAACTACTACACCCCATGTGGCGACCCGCAGGTAGCAGTCGTTAGGGGTCACGCAACTGCCGTCAAGGAAGAGGTCATGAAAAACCATAGGCTGCACTTCGGTTGGAAGGAAAAACTCTCTGGTGGTATCTGGGATCTTGTCTAGTTCCCGCTGGAAAGGCAGTAAATGCTGGGAGCTAGGCAGCCAGCCATGGTTCAGTAGGCATAGTGCCTCTGTATGCCTGAGGCAAGCAAGGTCAGGAAACTGTTGCCTAACATCCTCAAAAAACTTGCACTGCCAGTGTCTGTGGAAAGGGCTGTCTCGCTGGTCACAAAATTTACAGGTGGGATCCATGACAACATTCGCATTGGCCAGGGCGTCATTGGTGAACTGTGTCCCATTAAGGGCGCAGCGCATCACCCCTTGGTGGTCATTGGGAAGGCTGGTCAAGCATTCCTGTGTAAGTTGTACGTCTGCTTCACTAGCTCCTTTCATGGTCTTTCTCAGATCTTCAAGGATGGCCATGACACGAGTTTGCCATGCTTGTCTCAAACGTTCTTCAAGTTGCAGCTTTGGGATTGTAACCAAGTCTACTGCATCATGATTCTGGTCTCTCCACTGTCCATGATGTTCCCATGACCACGCAATCTTAAACAAGCACTGCAACAGGCTGGAACATGGTCCTTGGCTCGTGCAATGACCTTCCATGGTGGCTTGGATGGTCTGTTGTGCCAGTTCTTGCACATGGCATTCACGAAACGACATGACTGTGTGGAAAAGGCAGTAGAACTCGGGGTCAACTTTGGGTTTGCAAACACATGACAAATGCAGCAGGGGGTTAACTCCCGCCTGGGTGGCTCCAAGTGCTTTGGCTGCCAAAGTGCGCAACCGTTCATAGTGGCAGTTACCTATGGTGACAGTGCTAATGCCATAAAACAGGTTGGGCCAGGCTGCCGTCAGGATGGCTCTTTGTTTCTGTGATGCTGGAGCGCAGCTGCGCGCTGCTCTGTGCCAAAACTGCTGCAAGGAATCCATCTTCTGGGTGATGGTTTTGTTTGTGCGAAGGCGCCCGTAGCTCATGTGTCCTCCAAGGTCACGTGCATAGAGTTTGCTGTTGTGCGCAAAGTCTCTGATGGTCTTGCGGCCTGTAGCTGTGTTGGACCAACAATAGCTTTTGCTAGCGTCGACTTCCAAGTCCATCAATTCGCAGAACTGTGTGAGCAACTCTTCTGATTCGCAAGCTTCATGTGCTGAGTCAGTCAGGGTCTCGATGTTGTCAACATAGTTCCAACACTGAATTGAAGGGTTACGGTGGTACATCCATACATCACTGGTCAAGTTACAAACAGCCATGGCCACGGTGGAAAGGCCACAACCTTCAGGGAAACTACAATTGCTAGGCAGGGCTTCACCTGTGCAACCTCTGACCTGGAACCTGCGTTGAAACATGGTCAGTGCAGTGCCCCAGGGCTTTAACACGCAGGGGGGAATGCCGATATGTTCTGCTATGTCCAGCAGGGGCTGTCTAGGCAGTGCATTGAAGCATTTGACGATGTCGATGACACAACCTGCAACTTCCAAGTCAGTGGCATGTGCATGTTCAATTACCTCTTGAATATGATACCACATTTGCTTGGGGCTACGGCTAGGCATGTTACCTAACTGGGTGGCTGGCACGATTGAAAGCAAAAATTTCAAGCACTGCTTTGCTCGGATGCTGGACCAAATTCTGTAAACCAATGAGAAAATTGTGATTGGCCTGTACTGCCAGGTGGTACGTGCTGACGGTACCTTGGCTAAAGCTGCGATCATACCTGTGACTGCCTGGCTTGGCCAGGCAGCTCCTTGTTCAATGGCTTCGATCATGGCTAAAAGGTCTCGAATGACCGCATCTGGAACACGGAGCAAGTCTTCTCTGGAGACTCCGTCTGGGCCAACTGCTGCTGTTCTTTTCTTTCTCTTGGTTTCCTTTCTCCACTCTTCAAGTGTGATAGCAGGAAATTCGATTTTGCGTGAAGGAACTGCTGCTTTCATAAAACTGGTGATGGTGGTCCATTTGTCAGGCTGTTCATGGTCTGGTTTGAGCCATCTGGGTGCCCACTCTTCATTGAACTTTTGGATAATGGCAACCGCATCACCTTCAAGTTTTTCCGCTACCACTGACGCATCCAAGCTGATGCAGGCATTTGGCACTACTAGCTCTGTCTGGCTGTTAATGTTAACCTGAACTGGCACTGCATTGATAGTGATGCTGTCAATTGCATGCGGCAGGGGCTGGGCAAGCTCAAGGATAGAGTCAGTTCCTACTTGCTGGATTTGGTTCACCTCAACTGTGTGCTGTACAATTAAGGTTTGAACCGGTTCAGCTGGTTCTCGCTGGACATCCTTAAAAATAAGGTTGGGGTCCTGGGCCCTCCGTTGGAGTGCATGGTCAAGTTTGGCGCTTGACAGGTTTCTTTCCAACTGGCGGTAATGGGCAAGAAACTCAGTAAAGATAGCCAGAGCTTGGTCAAGTTCTGGGATCTGCAAAGGGATGACATCTGGCGTGTCGAGGAATTGTTTGGGCGTGTCCGCCCACCACAGACAAAAACCTCCTGGGAAGCCAGGTGCAGTGCGGATTTTGTGCCATAGGTTGGCTCTATGCTCTACCAGGGACGGCTGTGCTGGCGTGGCCCCAAGGCAACGTGACAGGTGCTGCAGTCTGCGCACTTGTTTGGTCCAACGGCTGTGCTGTAATGAGCATGTGCCCAACGTTGATTGGACATCTCCTCTTCTGTTGGGTTTGACCGGCGCAACTTGGGCATTAGTCCAGTGAACTTCTGCTGTGGTGGCGCGACCTAGCTGGTTGGAGCTCACTACGAGGCCGTGTGCTTCGTGTGCTTGCTTGGCATACTGTTCAGCATTTTTCCAGATACAGTGATACCAAACATCCATGTCTTGGTGTGGGACTGCGCTTTGGTCCCACGGCATGTCGAGCAGGTGGCTTGGCCAACCAAATTTACTGGGTTTTCTCCATATGGGCAGCTTTGGGGGGGCATTGAAGTCCGCCAAATGGACAATGACTACAGCATGGTCAGGGAATAAAGACCAGTTGAGTTCAACATCTGTGACAAACTGGACGACTTCTGGCGACATGTAAATGTAGTCTTTGACACTGGTCCGCTTGCAAGTGCATTGAATGGGTCTGTTCCACCGCAACCTTGCAAGTTGTTGGGCTTCGATCCATCCCTTGGATTCCCACTCATCGGCCTGGACAAGTTGGTTTCTATCTAGGTTCCAATCACCTGTCATGAGTCTGAGTCCGGATGCCCCGTGCAGAACCCTGCTGGTGAGCTTAGAGAGTAAGCTATCAGTGTTCTGTTGGACTTCAAGAGACTGTCGGTGTTCATTGAAACCATAAACAGTGCCTACTGTGATCCAATGGTTCTGAATGTGGGCAGCGGCAACCAAGCAGCGCCCGGTGTCAAATTCTGCAGCTGTCCAATGGTGCTGGAGCTGTCTGCATGGAAAAGCAGACAATACTGCAACTCCGGTGTGTCTGCCTCCAACGGAGCTTAGTGCTTGTGACCTTGGTGGTGCAGGCTTGCCATGTGTGATTGTGTATCCTGTTTTCTGCCAAGTCAGCTCTTGTTTGAACGCTGGAATTGCATGGGTGGTAAGGTGGGTTTCTTGAACTGTGTACAAACCTTTGGGCAAATCATGAAGGTCTTTGGCTTTGGACCTCAGACCAGTTGGGTTCATATTTCCGATTGCAACTGGGCCAGGGTTTGCGGCTTCCCCCAGCCGGCAAGTAATTACAAAAAATGCAAACAATATTGTCAAAAACCTGGGTTTTCGAGCCACCTTTGATGTTGATGGCTGAAGGCATGCGGATGATGGTATCTTCTGTGCCTTATGGGCCGGTCGGCAAGGCACTGTCGAACCTTCATAATTACAACTTTCCCCATGATGGCCTAGTCACTCCAAGCGAGATCGCTTGGTTAACAAGCTTTCAATCTTGTCCATCTGTTCAGCAAGTTTATGGTCAAGGGCTTGACCAAACATGATGCCTTGGTGCTCGATCTGAGTCTGGATTTGGCCTACTCTGTTTTCCAGGCCAGTTTGCGAAACCTGGACTTGGCTGAGCTGCTTTTCCAGGTGTTGTACTCGATCCTCAAGGGCGCTGGGCTCCATGGAAGCATCTCCATCAGGCATCTTTGCTTGAAGGCTGTTCATGATTTTGCGTTCCAGACTTGCTTCGAGGGCGGCCAATTGCGGTGTTGACAGGCTTGATTGAGTCACTGGCATATGACTGGATGTGGGCACCGCAGCAGGCGGTCGTTGCCATGGATCATTCTGGAGCCATGGGTCTTGGGATCCCAAGTGCTCCAGGGTTTTCTTGCTAGCAATCACCGCAAACTGTCCAGTGGGCGCGGTTGGCTTGGTCTGCTGCTGTTTGGTAATGAGAACATCACCATGCTGCAGGGAGTAGATCCAAAAAGCTGGGTCTTCAACCGCTTGAATTGCCCATTGGATACCATTGGAGTCTGGCGTCCTCCCTTTCGGTTGAAGGGGGCGTGCATCCCATTTCCAGGCTCTTAGGAGCTTGGCTGCTCCTTCTTTTGTGGTGGAAAATGGAAGCGGTCCGATGGTATAAAAGGTCTTGGACCCAAGGAGCAAGGGGGTCTCTGGACGAAACTTGTCGTGTACTGTCTGGGCGTTCATGGCATCTGATCGTAGCCCATAGCGGTCTCCATGTCTGCACAGGCTGGTCGCCTGTGGTGCAGTCTGTTGGGCGTACTTCGCCTCTTGGAAATTCATGCCTGGCAGCCAAGTCACATGATCTGTGTCATTTTGTTTGCGGCCACACTGGCTTCTTGGCTCATAGTAGATCCCGTTGTTGCTGCTGGCTGCTAGCAACTCTTCATATCGGTCTGATGCCATACGGAAGGTGAAAGCAAACATGTCGGTATTGGCAGGCTTTGCCTTTTCAAAACGTTTTGTCAGCCATTGGCGGTCCCAGACATCGATGATCGGTGACTTTGTTTCTTCTGATCCCTGCAAAATGCGTTCCTGGCCAAAAATGGTTTTGACAGGTTGCTTCTGCATTGTGTCCCAAAGTGGGCCGACCTGGTCTCGAAAGACCATGCAACGCACGGCTTCTGTGGCAATCTGTTCGACAGCTAACTTTTCTGCTGGCTCATGTCTACGGACTTCTAAGGCACCAAGCTGGTAGACATATCCTGACACAATGATAGGCTCCTCTGTTTTGACGCAAATGGCCGGGAACCTTGTGGGATCAATGTCATGGGCATCAGCATTTGCTTTGGTAGCCAAGACAATCATGGCCAGTCCTTGGTGAGTGACAGGAGCTTGCATCTTCCGCAGGGCCAATGAGTCAGCTTGGTCAACCAAAACGATGCCTTTGGAATTCGGTCCAATGTCCAGAGGCCGCACAGGGCCGAGAATGTGACCATCCTGTTGCGCAGAAACTCCATGGGGCACCTGAAGTTCAGCGGCATTGATGGCTGGTGGTTCGGTGGTTTTGGTGCTACCATGTCTCTGGTTGGAGGCGTTTTTCTTGCCATACTTTTGCTTCTTGTGTGCTCTAGCATCAATCTGTGCTTGGAGTTCATCCGGCATAATCAACTTGAGTATGGGCGAAACATGATTTGCAGCTGCCTTGAGTTCCGGCCATGCTTTGTTGGAACCGAGAATGGTCCGCAAGGTGTTGTGGTTGATCTTGGCCAATACCTGTTGGGCTCTTTCATTTGCTCGGTCAGGCCAAACTCCATGATCAAGGAGGAGGGTGGTAACCTGATCTTGCAACTGCTTGTCATGTTGGGCGCCCCCCAAGGACAACTGGCTGATGACATCATGATGTCTGTCTTCATGCAAAAGGTGAGCAGCAAAACATATTCTCCATCCCTCGGCTTTTTCTGCTGGGAAGGCTTCGATTGGTATTTCGAGTGTGAGTGCAAACAACCATGCAAAAGCCTGGAATCCACAATCGGCTGCGAAAGCTTGGGGCAACTGGATTTGGACTACCCTCAGGGTCATGTTCTGCCAATTCACCAGTTCTTGGGCTGCGGGCATCAACGGTGATCCCTCTGGAGTTGTGTGCATATGGAAGATGGTCTTTTCACGTCGGAGCATGACAGGAACCCAGTGGTGATGGATGATACATGCTGTGATACACGTCTGGTGGTCCTCCAAATAGTAGAAAATGTCATGGAGCCACACTGCGGCTTCCTCATGTGCGGCTCCATCATTACAAAATGACGTGACTGGCATGACATCCGCAAGTCCTTGCTGGGCAATGACCTGAAGGTAAAATTCCATCTCATCAGAGGCAACCCAACCTTGTTGTTGCCACAGGGCTTCACGCCGGGCGCATGGCAACACAATGGCTGGCAGTGAGTTTTCTGCTTTCATGAATTTGCAGGGCTGTCCTGGTCGAAACTTGGAGAGCTGGATGAACTGGTCACCTTGCAGAGGATCCTGAGCATGCATGTGCGTGTTTACCCATGTGCGGGGGCATGTAACATCTTGTTCTCCAGCGAGTGCATCTTCTGCTTTCTGGAGGTCAGCGGGTGTTGTACCAAGTGGTACCTTCACTGCAACAGGGATTTGTGCGTGTTCATGCATGACCCACACCTGGAGTGTGTCTGAGGGGCCTTCTGCTTTGGCCTGCTCGGTGATGTGGTCCCTCTTGGGCGCATCCTCAGTTGTTACCAAGACCATTTTTTGAGTGTTTTGAGTTGTATCTGTTAAGGAATGGTCTGCGCTGGAGACCCCGGTGCGAGACTGGGCAGTGTTCCAGTCTTGTATGTGAACCTTTGGTGGCAGTGGCACAGCACCTGAACCTTCAGTACGTGAGTTGCAACGTGGCTTCTTGCGGGTTTCAAACCCCATGACTCCTCCAATCTGGTCACAGGCAGGCGGGGCTGGTCTTTTGTGGTTGGTTGGCTTCAGCTCAGCATCGGTGTGACCTGCTTGAAGCAGTAATGGGCTCTGGGACGGCCTGGCAATGCCTAAAGCTGGTGTATCAAGTCGGTGTCTACCAATGTCACATGCCTGAAAGTCGGTCTGTGCAACTTCGCCAGGGATGGCATTATGGTGTCCCGGAGTTGCCATCATTCCGGGGGTCGGCAGACTAGTACCTTGTTCATGGGCGTGATGCTCTTGGTATCCGTCCATAGGCATGTTCAGATCATCTTGAGTAATCTCACCAGGCAAAGGACCATCACTTGTCTTGGAAACATTGCTGGCATTCTGGTATCCCGGAGTTGCCAGAATTCCGGGTGGCAGGGCTGGGGCATCACCACCACGGGCAGTGGTGCTTGATGATTTCGGCTTCACAAACTCCATGGATGCAGTGGTTACTTTCGGTTCAGGCAAGCTGCCACCAACAGTGTGGTCAGCGTAATGGGTGGCATTCTGGTATCCCGGAGTTGCCACCATTCCGGGCAGGAAGGCTTCAGGCTTCTGGACTTCTGTGGCTGCAGGAGATTGTTCCGCTTTTGTGCTAGCAGGACCTGGTGTTTCATTGGCATGGCAACTGGCATTCTGGTGACCCGGAGTGGCCAGGATTCCGGGGGTCGGCGGAAGGTCAACAAGAGGACCTTCTCCAGGACCAGCATGGTGCAGTAGATCTCTTCGGGAGAGATCTACTACTACTTCAGGGCGGTGGCCATCAGGCGGACTGGTCTCGTTGTCTTCTTCTAAGTCGGTGGTGAACATCGTTGGAAATGGCTTGTCATCAGGTTTCATTGCAGTTGGCTCACTGATACAATGAGTCTCGAGTGCATCACCTGTGAGCTGAAGGGGCGTGCTGGCTTCGTCAGTTGCTTCATGACTGGCATTGTGGTGTCCCGGAGTTGCCAGTATTCCGGACAAAAGGACTCTCGACAGGACCAGCAAGAGGGCAAATCTGGCGGATGGACGGCACTGAATCATCTTGGCTGACAGGAGGGCATGTCAAGTTGATGTGGCTGCATTTTTCGCCTGCTGCATCAGCACTTGCTACTCCATAAACCCTGAAGACCAAAGCATTCAAAGGCGGCGTGGCTGTGGTGCTGGCATCAACTACCGGTGCGCTCTGCAGTGGCAGTGGATAAGACTCCTGTGCATCCAGCAATGGGGCAAACATTTTGACCTGGGTCTCACAAGTGTACTGAGCAGGCTGTTTGGTACCATCATCGAACCTGTGACTGGCATTATGGTTTCCCGGAGTTGCCAGCATTCCGGGAGTCTGCAGCGGAGCAACCGGGGGGCTCTCGGCACGACCAGCAAAGGAACTTGGCAGACAGGTGGAAGGCACTGGGACATGCTTTCGGACCGGATGAAATGACGCTGTTTCACAGCTCTTGGAACCGGATGCATCGGATGGGTTCATGCTATGTACACCGGAAACTGGGCAATCTACCGTCAACGAATGCAAAGCTTTGGCAACACTGGGCCTGGCCGTGTTGGCATGTGCATCCACTGCATGCGTCTCGCTGTCTTGTCCAGCATTGGCAACTACAAGCACCGGGCAGAGTCGGAAAGGCTGGCATTTTCATCATGGTTGGACAATTCAACAGCAGTTGGAGTGGGTCCAACAGGAACCTGTGAGATGGGTGACATTTGAAACTTCCCTTCATCAACCATCTGTTGAAACATGATCGTGCTTGGCTTGGCAGGCAACCCAAAAACTTCATCTCGTTCTTTCAGCAACTGTTTCATGAGCCCTAGCAACACTTGTTCTGGGGTGGCAGGGCATGGCAATGAGAATGCGTGGTTGACATGTTGCATGATGTGTGCTCCAATCCAGGTAGATTGTAACGGTGATGCAAGCTGGCCCAAGGCGCAAAGTGCAAGCTTGGGTTCTTCCCATGTAAATCCTGGCAACATCCCGTTCAAAGTGCAAGTTCTGCTGGGTGAACATGTCGGTAACATGGATACAACGACGAGCCACACATGACCTGTCCAGCAAGCCTCACAAGCAGGCCATGGAGGCCACCTTTGTTCAAACGGCTTTCAGTAAACGGATGTTTGCGGCAACCGCAGGGGCAGGCACCTAGCTGGTTTCCACAACTGTGGAGTGCTGTGGCTGCTTTGCCATTCCACTGAATTTCATTTGTTTCAAAACCAACTGCACCAAAACGACCCAACTCGTAAAGATCCAACATGAGATTCTTCAATTCAAAATCATTGCAAGATTTGAATGAGTCAATCAAATGGGCTACCAACGGAGTTGGGGTCACTTGCGGAAATGGATTCCAAGGGATATTCCCGATTGCTGGGTGCGCAAGGATGCACCACCATCTGTGTCTGCGAGTGGGCCACACATCCTGGAGCCTTAGCTCTCCTTGGGAAACATGGTATCCAGTAAGGCTTGAAAAATTGGCCAAGACCGTTTGGACCCAGGAGCAATTTTTGGCTTCAACTACACATTCCAAGACCATCACACCGTAACGGCCCAAGAATCCAAACCGGAGTGTTCCTGGGAGTGTGGCTGACCTGCTGTCTGCCTGTGCCAAACCATCTCCAGTCGACTGTACGGTTGGCAGGCTACTCCTGCCGTCAGGATACCTGCCTGTGGGGCCAACTGACATGCCTGGGCAAGGACACTATCGTCATTCAAATTTCCCAAAAGGGTTGGTACATCCGAAATCTGTTTTGCCAACTTCAACATGTTCGGATTGCAATCATTCCTCAAAAGGACTTCGAACCCTGCGTGATGCATGCCCACACCCAAACAGCCCATGCCGGCACAGACAGAGCTCAACCACTTTCGTCAGCCCAGAAGCATGCATGCTGGGGCGTGGAATGGTCACAGTGTCTTTGGATGGGGTGACTACCCATTGCTTTCCTACTTCGGTAGTGATAGCATTGGTAACCAAGAGGATGGTGCAATTGGCAGGAAGTTCCCCTTGGTAGATCATATGGGCACCCTCCAAAGCAGTTTTGATTCTATGGCTCAACTGTTTCTCATCAAAAACGGTCACTTCAACCAGCGCAGTCCATGTGCCCCCATTGCGGGGGATTTGTTCCAGAAAGGAGACATCCATTGTAGGCAAACCCCCAAGGATCAGTTGAAACAGCTCTACTTCGGAACTGGTAAGACTTGGGCCAGAGCTATGGGTCAAAACCCTGGCACCTAGGAACCCTAATGTAGCTGGTTAATGGATGACAATTCCAAAATATGTATATAATAATAGGTTAATCAGTTTTGACCCATCCCCATGTCATTTAACCGAGTTACTAACCACTTCGCAACCTCCGCCCATCTCAATAACCCCCATGTTTTCATCATGTCTGCCTGCGCCATTGATGGAGCGCGGCGGTTTTGCCTGGGTGATGTTGAAAGAAACTAGTCCCATATGCTCCATGAAACATTAACCATTCTTTACCCCAAGAATGACCCAAATGCAGGTAACTATATACCATACACAGAGTATATGGGTGTCATATAGCTTGATAACCTCTTCAATCTATTGGTTGAGGTGTTCCTCATCAATGAATTATGGGGTGTGCTCTGGGAAGAAGTTGATCATAACAAAAAGATCGCCAGTAAAGTAACATACAGTAAAATCAACCGATAAGTGGGACAATCTACCGGATCACCCGGAAACATGTTTAGGTAGTTTTCAAGTTGTTCTTGGCCTTAGCTAGTTTCTCTTACTAGTTTCAAAGTTGTGTTTAGATGTTGCTGCTTTCAAACTTTATTGGATTTCCCAACATGATCATTTTTTTTTTGGAACTTTCTGGGGGTAACTCGGAAGAAACATGTATAGTTATACTGTACTGTTTTGCTGTCTAATCTCCTCCACTTCGACAATTCCCTTGCAAGAAGTCCCAAAATCGTGAAGTTAACGCTGAAATTAAGGATTGTCCTGTGGCTGACTACTTTTCAGCTTGCTCTGCACAGTGGAAAACTAGTTTTTTGAAGTGGTTATCAATCGATTCCTAAGAGATTTCAAAAACATTGGGCAATTTACTACTGTAGGAACATATTGGGATTTTAAGCGAGCAAGAATTACGCTATGATGATGATAATATGACATGGGTGATAAAAGCCATGAGTTGCGAGGGAGATATACAGTAACTCCGCAACAATTGCGACACAATGAGGAAGATTTAATGATTTTTTTCACAAAAGGCATGGAGATATCATCAATAAGAACTAGGGGTTGGCAAGTGAGTGAAGTTGGTAAAATCCGATTGAATCTAGGATTGATGCTTTTTAAGTGCAAAGAAATCCCGTGAAATCCCTTACAATGCGAGCTAGATCACTGGTTAGTTGCATTTACTGTAGTTACCGTGTATAGTCCCTTACAGTATGCCTGGGAGATATGAAAACAATTGAAAACATATGACTCGCGTTGCAACCTTGAGAAGCTAAGCTCAAGTGTGGTTGGCGGTTGGGTTTGTATGTTCACAAGAATCACGCATCAATGATGTTCCCAATCAACAACAAACGGAACATCAGCCATTGATAGCCATCATTTTGATGTTATCCTTCCAAATTGTGGTTATCTATTGCCATATTGGACTTGACCCAGAGCCACATGAAGAAGGTACGGCAGGTAAGAATCAAAATTACCCCAAAAGTAAGTTGCTTTATGTAACTACCTCCCAAAATTCTTAAACATTTTGTCCAAACCATACCCAAAATCCATGAAAACCAAATAAATACCTCCTAAGTTCGGTAAATCAACTATAAACGAACCATTTTCAATAGCTATGTTAGTTTACCAGAGGTTAAATACCTCCTCTTCCTATTTTTTTCTAATGCCACTTTTTGGGGTCAAAACAACTACCGTCGAAACAACGAAACTGACGCCAAGGTCACTGGAGGAGAACCACCACGCAGCGCAGGGAGTTGTGAACTGGGCGAGCGAACTGATAGCAAACCCCAAAAAAGATAGAACTAATTCTGAGATTGTTTATCTTGCTATCATCATCCGATAGAACCGGTAATTTTGATCGGATGTTGAATTTTTACTATCTTTGCTCGATAAACATTCTATAAATCCAGACTACCTTGCAATTTCTCCTTCAACTGGGTAGTAAAGCCTAATGCCCATTTCTGGCAAAATCATGAGTCATTGGCCCATCAGCAGGCTTCGGGTCTCAAGCTTTGGAACCCTAAAATCATATAAAATCATAAAGAAATTGCTGGATTCTTTGAGATGTTTAGGCGACACGCATCTAATTTCCAATCATTTCGATGTCCATGAAAGTTAGGACTCCATCAAGATGTGTGCTTGGTGGCTCATCCCACTTACTAAGCAGGTTATCTCGTTATGTCTCTAAGTATAAGCAGGATAGTATGGGTAAATCCCCGGAAAAAAAACCGACGATTCGTAGGAAGCAGCGAGTGGCTTCGGAAGTCCAGGGTCCACTGGTCGGTCAGGCCGGGTCACCTGGCGGAGGTCATCCTGGAATCCTCTTCTGGATGATTTTTTGGGGTCACATGAGTTACAAAAGCATTAAAACTGTTAGCATATGTAACCAACTACAAAACCCCAAACATTATGTTAGTAGCTTAATTAATGGTTACCAGCTAATCAGTTTTCGATACCCGACAAAACCATTCATTTGTTAGCTGGTGAGTAGATATTCCTATTCACAACAGACAATTAAAGGATTAAACCACCCATCCAATGTTGACCGAGGTTACGTGTCTGGATAAATCATAAATGGTTATATAAACATGCTGCCCGGCCACTGTCTATTTTCATCTGCGATGGCTGGGATTCCATCACCAGCGGGTCGTGTTTTGTGATCAAAAGCTGGTTCTATTCCGAACCAGGCTGAGACCACCACTGATGGGCGGGTCTTATGTGCAGGCTGGGGGAGCTTGAGAACGACATGTTTGGTTTCATGTTTGCTGTCAAACATGATGCCCGGCCACTGTCTATTTTCATCTGCGATGGCTAGGGATTCCATCACTAGCGGGTCGTGTTTTGTGACCAAAAGCTGGGTCTATTCCCAAAACTTCCACCAACCTCTCCATGCTCCTCGGTGTCTTCAGCCTGGTAAAGGCGCAGCCATGTTGAAGGAGGAATGGCTGCGTTGAGAAACTTTACTGCTTTACTCAGAATAGTGGGAAAGGCAGAGGCGAGCTGTTGAATGCTAAGCTTGGCATCATGTGACAGCTGCTCAGTGTAGGTGGTGTACATAACCTCTTGCACGTAAATGTCCATGACTTTGCTTTTCACGCATCTACCTTGACGTCTGACTCTTTCCGGGTCCTGATATTCCATAAGCAGAAAAGTGGCTCCTCCTGGACGAAGTGATCCTAAATCAAAAGGCCTACTCCCTGACACTCGCTTTGTGGGAAGTCCAAGTCCTGTCAACAGATCTGCAAACCTTCGCCTGAGGGTGGCCGATTGCTGCCACAGTTTTTGGTCTCCAGGAAACTTGCAAAAACAGCCTCAAGCAAAATGATCACATCTGGAGGGTCCACACGAGCCACCTGGTGCCGTGCTGCTCTGCCACGGGTTTTTGGAGCCTTGTTGCTTTTCTATGCTCAGTCTAAGTCTGGTGAAGTTGTTAACATGTGGGGTTATCCGGTCCTATAATTTTTGGACATCTGCAGGACTGCCAGCCCAGGGTATACACATGCACGTACATGTACACATACACATTGCATTGGAATAAATTCCATCCAATTACATAACATAGCATGAGATAAAATGAGATGCGAGAAAATGACATGGCATGACATGACCTAACGTAACATAACATAACATAATTAAGATTACATGACATAATGTAAGATAAGGTAACATGAGGTAACATGAGATGACAGGAGATAACATGATATAACATGAGATAACATGAGATGGAATGCACGGATACTTGTATGTGTATACTGTATATACATATTAAATAGAATGCGTAGTATATGTTTCATGGAACTGTGTGCCATACATCCATTCTAACTGTCTACTCGCCATCTGGCATTTTAACTTTCAGATTTTAACTTTCAGCCCCTCGGTATAATGTGAATCGACAAAATCAGCAAAGGCACCTTCGAATTCAACAGCACAGGAGCACAGCCTGGCGCGTTCTTCACGGGAGTCATCCTACATCCAAACTGCCAAACAAAAGTAATCAAGCTAGCTAACCATTCATGAAATAATTAAAAAATATTAAATACTTCCCAAATTGATATCAATTTCACAAACACACGACGGCTCCAAGTGACAAGAAACAATCCTTTGGCAAAATCCAGAAGGACATTCTGCACATCCGCTCGCAAACAGAGATCGGTCCTTCGCTACAAGGGATAGGGGTAAGTGGCGGCTCGCCACCGCAAATCACCTGACCGCCAAGTTTACCGTGTCCGGCCTCTTTTTAATTGTTTTTAGTGCAATAATTCAATAGTTTTCTTAGAAACTGGATGCAAGGCCTTGCTTAGCGCATCAACCAGCCATTTTTGTCAACAAAAACAAACTACATAAAAATTGGTTCCAATGAAAATGCAACTAGACTAAATACGAATGTAAATTTTCAAAATGCAATTACGTCTATAGTCTATAGAAGGCTGGTTCACTCGCATGTTGTGATTGTGATCCATGGATAAAAAAATGGAATTGACGTTATTGTACAGCCACAACCTGCCTATAACCCATGGAACCCAGAGTGGGTTTCAAACAGATGTGGTACATCTGTTCAACATCTATCGGTTTAAGCATCCCTTCGCAAAGCCTCGGCCTCTGCATTTTCTTCCTGCAGAAGTGGCCGAGGAAAAAAAAAATGGTATTCATTGGGTTGGATATGGCCAAAATTGTCTCTCGTGGAAGCGACGGTACAGGGAATGGTATCAGGTAACGTTTGTGCTGCGTCTTTGCACGCCCATTTTTGATCAGCTACCATGTTGCGCCAGGCTGACTGACATGAAACTGGAAAACAAATCAAAACCCATTCCGACAGTCCTCGATCTCTGCTCCACAACAAGTGCCCATGGTTTTGATGGGAACAGTACGACTCAACTTGTGGCACAATCTAAAAATGTGCTGCAGCTGCGACGGATGAATTGAAAACATTCCGTGGTATATGCGTTGGCACTCGAAAGAATGTTCCAAACAAAGGCGAAAGTGTTGCTGCTTGTTTTGAGAAGAAAGGACCCAGGCAAAAAAAAATGCATTTGCAATAGTCACTAATGGAACAGACAATTAGTTGATATTAATTGTTTCCCGAATGAAGCAGCAAAAAAATTGTTTGTCAGCCGCTGAAGCTGGCAAAGTTGTTGATTGAGCACCAGGGAAAATTTTAGGGGGGAATTCATCCCCGGCCCAAAGCAAGATGAGAGTTGAGATCAGACTGGGTCTTGATTCCAGGGATGAAGGTTGCCATAGTCGAACACGCAAATGCTACAAATGCCTGCTTTCTATCATCCCCCATCCAAAAACCCTGCACAAAAAGAACACGCGCCAGCAATAAATGCAAAACTATGATCATCAGTTTTGTAAGTGCGAAGGAACGGCTGCAAATCGGTCCCTTTTCCTTAAGCCGACGGGCCTTGATATTCAGACATGTACTGGTTCCATGTCCATGGTGAAAATGACATCAACTCGACTGCAAATGAATGTGAGTGTCATCCTTGCGCAGAGTGCCATGCTATGCATGAGTGTTTCTGACAATTTTTCGGGCTCCTCGTTGCTGATATGAGGCATGAATTGGATCAGCACTTTCTCACCGCACCTGCGCAATGTTCTCACATCCAAAGTGTTGCAACTGTATGCAAAACTGGCATTATGGTAACGCGGAGTTGGCCAGTATTCCGCGGCAGGAAACCTATTTGATTTGCAAATGGTTCTTTGGTTTTGCTTTGGACTTCCATTGAAGTCTCTGTACTGAAAAAACATATTTGCTTCACAAGTATGCCATTTCTCTGAGAAGGTGGCTGTATTCACGGTATCGATTGGAAACAATTTAGTTGGTCTCAGGTTGCCTATTGGCCATCAATTGAGCTGAAAAAAAATACTGAATCTTTAGGTTTCGCGGCAGAGGTTGACGGGTGTTCAGGAGGCTTACTAGCTGCATCAACAGATTCTGCAAGTCGTTGACATCTGCATTTGACCTTCTCATGAGTGCTTCATACAGCTCGTTCTGAAACGTCTCAAAGACCTGACTGCAATCGGAAGCTGGAGCAACACTCACCTCAGGGTCGTTAACTGCAGTTTCAGATTCACCTCCTTCACCTTGCAACATATCGGTATCTTCTCCGCTGAAATCAACTCCTCGATTGGCTTGTCGAATTGCGCTAAGATATTTTTGTTTTCCCATCGTCATCGATGCAATCAGATTTCCCCTTTCAACTGAATACATCCTCGCTCTTTGCTCTGGAATGAGCGTGTCGAAATAGGTATATCCACCTGGATGCGTAACTCCCCAATTCTACGCTCTCAACACTGTCACATAGCATTTCGTGCTGGCCATTGAGCTCCTCGTAGGCAGCAGGCAAGCGTCGAACATTAGTTTGACATTCACCAAGTTCGTTGCAAAGCTTGTCAACTAAAGGTTCCAACACCGAGATGTCAGTTTGGAGAGTCTCAAAACGTGGATGTGTTTTGTGGATCATGTGGTACACCTTGTAGAGAAAGTAAATCAAACCAGTCAGCAAAAACATGCACATGAAAATGAAGCTCCATGAAAAGCTCGTGGATTGCAAACTCGGATCATTGGGCTCGAATGCACATTGTTACTTTCGGAAGCATCAGCATCAGGAACAAAACTTCCTGCTGCTCCCAAAATGCCATCGGTAGGCCCAAGGCCCATCATCAAAATGACTCGTGCAATTTGTTTTGCAAGCAAACCAATATGTTTCACTGACCCATGTTTCTTGACTTGGATCTGGAACTCCTCCTCTCCAATTGCTGCTGTACCTGATTCACTTGACATGTTGACTTCATGCAACAGCAGACGAAGTCTGTTTCCTCCCAAGGGTTTTGTACCTAAGTCACTGAAATTCCATGTAGTTCCAACTTGAGCCAATTGGACGGAACCCTCACTCACAGCCTGTTGGATCCCAAAAATCCGTCCTGCCATGTGTTTCAGTTTCCCTGGTCGAAGCCTGGTGGGTATTTGTCTGGCGGAAGAGGAATCGACCAATAGGTAGCGCTCCACCTGGCAGTTCATCGCGAGTTGGATGCATCTTCTAAGAAAAATACCATCGCACAAGCATGAGGTCATGGAATGCAGTTCGGCTTCACAGCTACTCAGGCTGACTCCTCTTTGGGTTCTACTTCAGGCATATACAAACGATCCGTTTAACATGTGCAGTCCACAGGAAGTGGAACAGCGGTGGGCTTGATGCCCTGACCAGTCAGAATCGCTATAGCTCTCAAGAATCCAATGCTTCTCTGTAGTTTTCAGTTTTCCCTGTCCTCCTTCAGGCATTTCCAACATCATGCAAAACTCAGAGGTGGTTTTCAGGTAACCGACCAGCTTTCTCAATCGTGCAACAGCTGTCAGCGTGGGCTTGCTCATGGCGCCGCTAAATTCTTTTACTGTGAGATAGAGATCCGGGCGATCTCGGGCAAGATATATCTCTAAACTGCGTCCCTTAACCAACACAGTACATACACTAAACAGTGTTGTGTTTCGCAACGCATTATCCATCCACCGTAAACAAACATAGGATCAATCAATATATAATATATATATACAAAGGAACCCACATGATATACGTGTATAACATCCATTTATACGTCGCACAAACATATCTATATATTCAAATCAAACTGATACGCAACGCAACGCAATCGTGGTGACATCAG
>Ga0126342_10005873_pt1 | contig 21605 bp, 22 predicted proteins | sample Cyp1metagenome_FD_92528 | JGI IMG/M metagenome (GOLD analysis project Ga0126342, IMG submission 92528) | Coral microbial communities from Lord Howe Island, Old Settlement Bay, Australia - Cyphastrea 1 metagenome | ecosystem: Host-associated > Invertebrates > Cnidaria > Coral ... | reverse complement strand
CCCTATTCGGTGGCGGTGGTGCAACCTCATCACGGGGCCGCCTTTCCCAAGGCCGTCTCTCCCACCAGCTGGGATCACTTGGCGGTGGTAAAATCCAATCAGACCTGAACAGCGCAAAGCACATATTTAGGTGAGTATTCTGTGGGACAAGACAGAGCAGTTGTTCAAAATAATTGAAGCAAGACACTCCCAGAAGTCGTCTTCAAACTGCAAGGGTGGGACTCTGCTGCCGCCATTGGACAAGGGGGCCGATGTAGAGTGAGGGACGATGACGCGCAAACGCTGGCTGCGGCGTGGGGGACCAGATGCGACAAGGAAATATTTCAAAGGGAACACTAAAACCCTGATCCATTACATAAGTGGTGCGTGCGTGAGAGCAGTATGATGATCCAGGATGGAAACTCAATTTGTTGAATGTATATTGTGTGAATATCATCACCAGACCCCTGACATTAAGTGGGGCGCGTGTGAAAGCAATGTCTCGAGCTTCAGCGCGTATACTTTGCGCTGATCCATGGGAATTCATTGTTTCACGTTCAGACCATGTTGACCTCTTTTCCCCAAACATGTGAATTAAACATTCCTGGGCTCAGATGTGAGCAAATGGACAAGACAAGAGCCACGCATCGGGAAACAAAATACCATGCAGCATGAGCAAAGTGTACGATGATCAAGCTGGAAACTCAATATTTGCAACATTAAGTTGACTGTGTATACAGACAAAGCAGAATTGCAGAAGGGTCGCAATGGAGGACATGGTGCCATAGGAAGTGATCCTTTGGGGGAACAAGAGATGAAACAGATCAATTTGCGCCATTGTTGAATGCGATGGAAAAGACTTGAAGGAGATGAGTTTTTGCCATTGGAAGTGGTCTTTTCTCGCGAAAATCAGATGAATCAGACCAGTTATCCTTTTTGGAGAAAATCTAATGAAGCACACCATGAAGCAGACCAGTTTGCGCAATTGGAAATATTTTTTTAAGAAAGTCAAATAAAGCAAACCAGCTGGCGCCATTGGATGAAGCAGACCAGATCAGATGAAGCAGACCAGCTTGCGCCATTGGAAGTGATCCTTTCTGGAGAAGATTAGATGAAGCAGACCAGTTTGTGCCATTGGAAGTGGATCCATTGAAGCAGCCCAGCTTGTGCCATTGGAAGTTGTGCTTTTTGGGAAGATCAAATGAAGAACGTTCTTTTTTGGAGAAGATCACATGAAGCAGGTCAGTTTGCGTCATGGGGAACTGTTTTTTTGGTACTGCAACTGGAAATGACCTTTCATAGAACAGAACCGGGTGTAACCTGCCAACAACGTGGACATGCAAGCCGAGCAGCGCGACGCAATTTTTTGTGCCGCACCGCGTCATGTTGTCTAGTTCTGCAAGTCTTGCACCATCGTCGCTGTGGCACTCCATAAATCACTTCCTTTGTGCCAGTACGTCCACTGGGCTGCACGAATTTTGCGCCTATATATATATATATATTATATGTAAGAAAACATTTGAACACAATGTGGAAACATGTGGAAACTAGCAAACAACATGCACCACGTGAAAGAACACCTACAAAAGGTTCGAGGACGTTGTGCATGCGAAAATGCATTCCCCCCTTCTACTGATTATCCTATCCACTGATCCACTATCCATTGCATTGTGTGGAAGCGATGCCTTGGTCAAACGGACTTTGCCATCTGGTGAGGAGGCCTGCAATGAGAACACATTAGCCGAAGGCGAAGGGCAGTCGGAGAAGCTGGCCTCTATTGCTCTGTCGGATTTCCGCCTCCAACACCTCCTCATCCCAAGTATCCAGCACCCGTTGCACCACTTGTCCCTAACATTTGCTCGGCACAAGCATGACGTCTGCGTCCAAAACGTCTATATATACTGTATATATATATAGTCGCAACCAGAAAATGCATGCCTGTAGACAAATTATGCCAATTTGCAAGAAAAGGCACGTCATGCAACTTTGCACAATCGTCTGAGAACTTTGCGGTTCAGTCACTACTTCAGTCTGTTGAGACATAACAAATCAAGTACAGCTCAGTTTTGAAATCCCTTCCTTGTCGCATTCATCGCAGTGAACGCCTTTGCTTTGTAACAATTCCTGGGCTTGGCCAAGGAGCTTGGCCGATAATTTTTGGCCAGGCAATGATTACATCACCTTGAGAGATTGAGGCCTAAAGGGCCTAAAGGCTGGCTATAAACAAGACCCCGTAGCCTGGGTTTGTCTCAGGGGCCCCAGTACGCTTGACACGTCTCCGTTTTTCAGTCTGTTCCCGAGTCCGAAGCCTTGAGTTCATGAGCGGTTCGTCGGCCCAGTTCCTGGCTGCTGGGTTTCTATGGGTTTCTACTAGTTTCTACATGTTTCTACTAGAGTCCTCACTGAGATTCACTGAGCACCAAAAACTTTCCTGCGCAGTTGGTGCTCGACCAGTCCACAACTGTGACAGTGGCTGCTCTCCTGCACCATCGGTATCCATCGGTGTCAAACAGATTGAGCCACACTGTGCACGCAAAGCAGTAGCTGTGACATGTTGTTGCATACTGATCATACTGCAACATCCCTCGTGTCAATGCGTCCTTCCACTCCAAGCAGCGTAGTACATAGGAGGACCCACAAAAGCCTTGCGACAATTCAGCTCAGCATGGCTGACATTGGTTGACATTAGTTTGCCATCCTTGCCATTTCAGGCAGAGAGCCTAAACCCTTTGGACTCCAGCCAAACCTCAGGGATCAATGTGGGTCGATGTGACTGAATCGAAACGTTTCCCGAAACTTGCTCCAGCAAACTCTAGAAGCTTCCACCTGAATCCCGACTGGGCAGAACCTGTGTCCCTGTTTGCTTTCTTTTTGGTGCTTTCTTTTTGGCTGGATACTAATTGTTTCCACAGCATCCTATACGCCATGCAAGTGGACATGCAACCACGCAATTGTGCCGGGGTAACTCTGTTAGTACATGAGTTGGTTCAAGACAAAGAGTGCTAAGAGATATCAAAAACATCTCATTTTGTAGGCCTTGCAAGCAAGAACTCTGGGTGCATTGCATGTTGAGCTCTGAAGGACAACCCTCAGATGCAGGAAGTTTCTGTACGTCGAAGGATCCTTTGTGAATGTCAAATCACTTATATACATAGATCCGTAAACACATTAACAGCATTGAACAGCATTTAGCAGCGTTACTAAGTTCGCTGCTCATTTGCAAAACTGCTTCAGCTCCCCCAGTCCAATCGCGCCAGCAACTACTTGTGTCTCCTCTCTAAACCTGCCATGACCTGCCGGTGACCTGCCAAGTTTTTTTCTAACGATTCGGACATGGCTCGTTCATGAATCTTGCAACGTGCATGAATTCTTAGCTTTACCGGCCACCAACACAAAAATACCTTAATAGATCTTAATAGTAACTTCCTTTCGATGGTCAGTGTCTGCCCTCACAACTGTCCTCCAGATTCTGACGCTGGTTGTCTGCTTGAATCAGCCCCTCTTACTACACAGTCTCATTTGCAATCATGGCTTAAATCAGATGTTGATGGCTCTCATGGCTTGAACCAAAAAACAGCTGGCCAGCAACTGTCTGCACAGGTGCCCGCTTGACAATCCAAATTGAGGAAGTGGGCAGTTCAATCAAAATGCGAACTCACATATCATACGGATTCATAGCGGTACGCCGGATGTGTGCGACTGTTGCCATGTCATCGCAAACCAAGCCAAACAAAGCTGAGGACGCTTTGGTGTGTGTCAAAGGACATGGCAAACATGGTATCTATCAATGCCAAATAGAACCATGTACAAGAAATGCGATTCCAATCCACTCACGTGATGGCGCGTGCCAATCACATAGAGCTCCCGGTATTCATGTTGGCTAGGTTGCGTCTGAAAGAGGTTCACAGGCCACTGCACGGTGAGTTACTCCGTTGCCTCACATCTTTCCTCAAATCATGCACCCACACATTCATCTGCGTGAAACCGGAGGGTGACACAAAATGACGCATCCACAATGTCACTTCTTTCCTTTCTTCTTGGCAGCTTTTGCAGCCTCACAATTTTCAGCAGGTCTGAAACTTCGGACTATGAGTACGATATGAACGTGATGCATACGAAGAACATGATGAACATGCCCTCAATGCCCTCGCCTTCAAACCCATTTCTGCTTCAGTCTGTTTCTTTTCGACCAGGAGTCGTTCGATTTTATCGAGCCTCAGGAAGTTCAGGGATGCAGCGCAGCAGCATTAAGTACGCTTGCCGCACTTGCCTGTATGATGTTTGATGATTTTTGCCTTCGTTTGTGATTGTTTCCAAGAGAGGTGAGAAGGATTTGCTGCATAAGTGAAAACAATGACATTGGCATCTTCTGAATCTCAATTTGCTTAGCAGCCTTCTGTTTGGGTAGGCAATGGGTAGTCAGGTAGCGAAAGGGTCGCATGTAGGTGGGGATCACAAGAGAGATCCAACCTTTTTCATCTTTTTCCTGGTTTACCAAAGAGGATGTTTCTAGGCTGCCACTTGCATCTGTGATACGGGCATCTAGTCAATTCGCTGCACTTTGTAGCACTCTCGCAGCTGATAGCTGTAGGCTAGGGCTCTGGCTGCTCCAGGGCTGTAACCATCAGAACGTCAGAAATCTGCAAAAAAAAGGCTCGTACCACGCAAAGGAATTTGAAATTTGAAAGCACAAGGGCTTCCAACCTGTCCCTAATATCGCCTATATATGCCAATGCCTATTATCTATCCAATCTATTCAATCTGCTTGCCTTGCCTGATCCCTCTCAGCATCTTCCATGACTTTTTTGAAGTCCTGGCTTGGGCTTGCTAAAAGGACTCTATGAGAACTCGAACTGCTTGCAAACAGCGTGTCGCGTGTTGCTGCAGCACTTGTTGAGACAATATGAGACAATGTCTTGATATGTCTTGATTGCCAATCTCCTCGTGGAATTCTTCAAATTTCTCTGTATTCTGAGACCAGTCTGGCATCTCTTCCTGAGGAAAAAGAAACAATGTGGAATTCCAACACAGATTACGATGAAAGCCTTGCTACTCACTTGCGGAATCTGATCAATTTGAATGGCATGTAGTGACATTTTGTGATCAAGCTCTCCCTGACTTCAAAAACTTCAAAGCAAATTGGCAAAGACGCGCAATTTTGATCAATGTCAGGAAGCTTGGGAGACACCAAGTATCTGACCCTTCCTTCTGCTTCCTTAAATGAATCCACTTCGCACAGCACCACCTGTGGTCGTCAGGGCAGCTAATGCATTGTTGATGCAAGTTCCAGTTGATGAGTACGCCGCAATGTGCCAAGGACACAAAGTTCTGAACAGGCAAATTCAAATTCCGGGACTCCTTCCCGTATAAACCAACTGTCGATTAAAATTGCAGCCATGCCACAGTTGCTGAGATGCGTTTTTGCACCTCGCTCTCGCTGCTAAGCCGTGCAATCAACCTGAAGTAAGGCAAGTCATGCATTACTTGACTTCTGCATCGTCAAAGAGATGTTGTCAGTCTAAGAGTCTAGGATGGTCTGGAAAGGCTTTAATTTCTACACACACGTCTTTGCTCATGCCAGAGTAATCCTAAATGTCTCTGGACGAAGCTTTGGAGCTTCGGTATAGACAATGTCTCCATGGTCACGCTGAGGGCAACGGCAAAGATTTGAATGTACAAGGAGAATCAAGGAGAATCAAGAAGACCAGCATTCCACAAGCTGCGCAGAATCTGAAACAAATCCAAACAGCGCTGGCACCCACAGCGCGTGGTTGCAGTAGTTTGAGTGAAACACACACACACACTCTCTTAGACATACACTACTGACAGCGAGACGATCTGTTTTCTTCGTATGATTGTTGAAAATGCATGAAAATGCACTGTGCAGAAGCGAAAAGCTTTGGAAAACTGAGTCTGAAACTTAGAAGCTTGTAAGATCAAATCCTCGTTGGCATTCTCGTTCTTGGCGGCTGCCAGCAACTCCTTCAACGCGGATCTTAGTTCTGAAGGGTTTCTACGTTGTCTACATTGTCTACATTGTCTACATGTCAGCGCACAAAGGAAATTGCCAGCGCACAGAGCTCCTGTAGCATGCTAATGTGCGCCACCGCTGTCTTTTGCTGACCCAGCACTGTTCTCATCAGGGATGCCTCTGAACAAATTAAAGCACAGCGCTTAAGAAAACGACAAGCTGCCAAGAGGTTTGTGAAGAGATTTGAGAAGAGTTTGAGCAAGAGATATGTCAAAGAGATAATCCTAAGAGATATTTTCTACAAGAGATATGTGTCACAATGTGTCACAATGTGTCAAGAGTTTTGTGAAGAGATGGACTTTCCTCTGCAAGCAGTTTCCGCCGCAGTGTCTTGGCCGCTTGAACCTCAGCCGCTTGCCACGAAGCGGCACGCAGCGGCGTGAAGCGATCTGAGTGACGTGCACGTCCTGGGTCAGCCTTTTTCGCAACGGCATCATCGATGGCCTCTGCACTCATAGCCACAAACGTCGAAAAATGTCGAAAACGTATCAAAGATTATCAAAGATTATCAAAGATTATCAAAGTATCAAAACGTACAGATCCTTCTTTTGGACGATGCAGATTTCAGATAGTCCTGCCTTGCTCAAAGCATCATGTACACCATCGAACTCGTCAAGATTGGTGATGGTCTGAGAGCTGAAAGGTGGAACAAACTTTCTGGGAAGGATATGCATGACATGCCGATATGCCACTGATGTGAAATCCCCGACTTCAAAATTCGCAACCATGTCAAGTTCAAACTAAGCTTGATGCTGTCACCTGCATGGCTTTTCCGAGTTGTATTTCCGATTCAAGTTTCTCCTTGCAGGGTGATCACTTGGATAAGGGCCCCTTCTCTTTCGATTTTTGGAGCACACAAAGTCCTTCAGCTGGTTGCACTGATGAACCAGCTTGCAATCTACCGGCTTGTCCTTAAAAGGCAAACATCAAGCAGAGCTTCGTTGAACACAATTATATATCGTTGCAAATTTGCACATTAATGCAACTTTGTTCCCGGCTGCAGCAGCTTCCAATGCTGCGGTCACAGTGTCAAGCTGGTTCAAATGCGTAGCCTTGATTGGGCCAACACGATTGCCATGGCGCCTGAAAGCCTTGAGCTCTTTGTGTGTGTGTATGTGTGTGGTGACCTCCCGCAGACACACTCAATAGCATGGGCATCCTGACGTGATTCAGCTGGTGCTCGAGGTCTTGAATCGTGGACCTGACCTGGTTTTAGTCATCACCAGCCAAGGAGGCTTGTAGAGTTGGGAACATTCTCAACATTTCCTACCACAAAATCCACAAAGCCGAAAAACAAAAAAAAATGTGTCTGGCAAGTGCCCCTTGCTGACCTCATTGCACCACGTGACTGGCTTCTCCTTGACAATCAAAATCTTCGAAACGGTTGGACAGCATCAAAACGATGCATCAACTCACTAGATAAAATCAAAATAAATCAAATACAAAAATGCGTCATGTCCAATGCTTTTGAAATGGAAACTCCTTCTCACTGGCTTCTGGATGCTCATACACCTTCAAGGTCAAAGTTTCAAGCAGTGGGTGTTGAATAGTTGTGCACATCCGTGACAAATAATTCACTTCGAAATGCAAGCAGCAGGAAATCCGAAGATGTACATATCACATTCTATAGTATATAATTAATTGATTAATTATTATATATAGTATTTGTTTCTGCTTCTATCCCTGGTATATCCTTAGCAGATCCTTAGTACATCCTTGGTAGCCCACGAAGGTCTGGGTGATTTCCTTCTCACAGAACACATCCAGTGACCTGAGTGCATCCGAGCACAGTCGCTGTCACAAGGAAAGTTCTTTCTTCCAACAGGAATAGGCTGAATAGGCTAAAATAGGCTAAAATAGGCTGAATAGGCCAAGTAGGCCAAATAGGCCGAGTAGGCAAGTTGGCCACTCATTGACAATCCCATCCAGGCCATGTCTCAGAGATTGCCCACTTTCATCAAAGACTCCCACCATGAACAAAGATATCTCAGCACCGTGGAGGAGAACTGCTTTCCAGATGCCTCAGTTTGTTCATGGAATTTGAAACACTCGAATTTGCACACTCCAACTTCCAGATTCTAAACCGAAAGCTCTTCCAGCTGTTCGCTCTAACTCTGTGGCCTTGCAGGCTGTCGCGTTCATGGCATTCTGCAAGAGCTGCTGCACCTGCTAGCAAGCCAAAGATCATGCTGTGATCTCGCCTCTACCCACTCCCAAACACCAATTCCGATTGTCCCACTCTCATAGGCAAGGAAAATAGGCGAGTTTGCAAAGCAGTTTCTTTTGGGAAGCGCGATGCCTGAAAACAAGAGGCGGCAACAGCAACAACAACAACAACAACGACGACGACGACGACAACAAAGCAATTAAATGTAGCAAAAAGAGGAAATCATGTCGGATGCCTCAGGGTCTGTGCACAAAGCAAATGGCGTGTGCCCTCTGTCGTTCTTTGCGAGGACATCGCAGCCCTTGCCGACTCAGGCATGCAATCTTTTCACAGAGGAAAGGACTGGTAAGTGATCTCTTCTGAAGACCCTGTCTGCAAATTGTCTAGAGCATTTCCAAACCTGCGCCATGAGGCATTTAGCACACCTCAGCAGAGAAACTATTCAGAAATCAATGGGATGGCTGATGAGACTTGGCTGCCCACTCTAGATTTCCTCCTGCAGCTGCTTGATGCAGTGGCGTATTGCCTATAGCATCCTGCATCAAGAGAGGAAACTCTTCAAACTCTGAATGTTCTTGTGATCAGTTTGAGCAGCCCCAAACCAGCATGATATCTATTGAATCTATTGATAGTTATTGATAGTGATCGAAGCAAGAACGCGTCCAAGTGCTGTCCCGCTCATGGTGCGACAGGTTCTGAGGAGGAGCCATCAGCAGCCAGAGAACCTGCAACCCGGATGCAACAAAGCACATAAAGTGTCCTGATTGCTGGATATTGCTAGCTACCTTGAAAGTCAAGTTCTGTGCGGGCTGTTTAACATTGGCTCTTGGCCACGAATGCTTTCGCGGCCCAAGTGAAACTGGTTGTCTGGCAATGCAACAACTCAGGGCAGAAAACAAAGCTGGTTGTGCAGCCAGTCTGCTGGCTCTGAAGTCCCGGTCCCGGTTGCAGCTTTCAAAGACCATGCAGCTAACACCGACCACTGGAAGTTGTTCTGATTCTCAAGAAGGTGGTGGACGAAACTGGACAGCTGAAGTCTATTGAAAGAAAACCCTTCAGGGACTCATGCAACCGGAACTCGCAGAATTGAAATTTCAAAATAGACATCATGACAGAATCACTCAGGTGCCATGCACTCCGAGTCGGCTTGATGCTGCCTGGGAACGGCTCAGATTCCGTTTTATCTTTCAGCATGTTCCAAGAACATCAACCTCTTAGTCTCTTAGTCATTTTGCCTCATCCCGTTCAAATATGTTTGCAAAACGGTTCTAAGATATTGGCCATTGATGCAAGCGAAGATCCCTTTGTGCGCTGCGAAATTGGCGGCGGCGGTGGGGTCCCGCCTTCCCGCCTGAGTCTGGGGGAGGTGGGCGCATCCAGAACTTCGTGGCATGACGTGAAGCATAAACGCACATATCATATCGCACATCGTCGCACATGCAAATTGAGCAAACTACGCAAAATAGGCAAGTTATGCACACATATCACATATCATAATTATGCAAATTATGCTAAAGCAAATCTCCGTCACATCTCCAAGTTGCGGCGTTTTGCGGTGCTTCTCAAGGCTAAACTCAGAAAGCTAAGGGGATGGCCCAGGCGGAGCAGGAGGAGGCCTATCCAAATGGGTCGATATTTGAAGGTGGTGAGAGTTGCTGAGCCGATGATGAGAAACAGAGAAACGAAACAACTTTGAAGATTAAATTAAAGCAAGATAAAGCAAGAAGGCATTTGCATAGAAACTCAAAATTGACTCCTGCGCAACTCTGCGACTGTGTTTGAGTCGGCTATATAAGAGCACGGCGCAGGACTTGAAGTTGACTGGCCCTGGTCGCAGTTTCAAGGCTGCTGAGCAGGCACGAACTCCGAATGTGTTTTTTTTGTCAGACTACACGTGGCTGGGCGCCAGACAAACATGTAGGAGCCAAACTGGGCAGTCCTGGCCAAGAACGCACTTGCAACGGTTCCTTCCGGGCTCGCAGTCTGGCTTGCAGTAGGGGTAGAAGTTTGACATCCTAAACGGACTTGTTTTCGCCCGCGACCGAAACCGTGCTCGTAAAACTAACGTTTTTGGGGTGGGGTAGGGTGGGCTACTAACGTCCTTGGTCCTAACAATTTCCAACTACGTTACTAACATGTCGAAACAATTTTGTATTACAAATTGCAACTACGTTCTTGATAATAATACGTGACTAGCTTTTGAAACTACGCTACTACCTTTTGTATAACAACTTCTCTGTCAATTGTCCACTACGCAGTATCACAGTTTGCAACTACGTTCTGGGTGATACGTGTCTAGCTTTTGCAACAATTTCCAACTACGCTACTACCTTGTTTTACAACGTTGCTATCTTCTCTAACAACTTCCAACTACGCAAATAACTTTTGCATCACAATTTGCAACTACGTTCTTGATAATGCGTCACTAACTTTTGTAACAACTTCCAAGACTTCCAAGTGCTACCTTTGGTATAACTCACAGATGGTGCTCCTTGTTATCCCCCTATCGGAAAAGAAGTTAACATTCTACAGGAGTTTGTCAGCCACCACCGTGTGGATACAGGAACTAATTGATGCTGCATGGTCTGCATTAAAGACTTACATTCCCAACAGTGTGTCATCGCAAAGCCGTGCTTTACTGCTTTACGCCAAGTCTTGGCAATGGAGGCACATCGACCTCAATGCCAACTTGCAGCAGAAAACCATCGAAGCTTTGAAACGCATCTTCTGAGGAAAAAAAAGTCAGTTTTCGGCATGCACAACAAGTTTTGGAATCCATTCCCTGAAGGTTTTTCACAACAGAAACTCGCTTGTCGCCACGGTGCCAAGCTCATTCAAAAAAACTGTGCTTTTACGAGCACGGTTTCCGGTCCGGCAAGTTGTTTTTGCCATCTTCCGCACCTTCGGAGAAAAAAAAAGTGCTTAATACTGTGTCTTTGTGCTTCTAAAATTCACCGAGCTTCTGCATGTCCCTGCTTTTCACCTAGACAATGATCTAGGCATCAGTTTAGTGATTTGACGTGTTTTTGTGGTAGGGGCGGGAGTTGCTGCTGTTTTTCCAACAAGTAGCTGCCAAACATAATTGTTCCGAAGATCCAAAAAGAAATTGTTCCCACGATGTTGCAAAACATTGAAGTGTGTCAACAAATATGTTGTCTGTGGTAAGTCCTCTCTGAAGCATCTTCATCTCCGAATCTCGCAGTTTCGTCCCAAGCACCTGCACCTTTTCAGCTCTACAGCTTGCTTCAAGCTAAGTCCACAGAGAAGTGCAATCTGTGTGGAAATTAACTTTGCCACTTCATGTCACTTCGTGACGCTTGAAGTGGCATGAAACGCGTAATGATTAGGCGTAATGTGGTTGGGACCCCAACATAAGCTTGATCTTGTACAATTTGTATCAGTCTGTCAAGTGCTCGTGCGATCTCTTGCAGCTTTTGCTCCCATTGAGACAGATACCAGGGTGTCGAGGCCGAGATGTCGACCGCTGGCGCCCTGACCTACAGGAAGCACTCACTGACAATCTGGACTCTGAGGCATTTCACCCCTGGTATCAAGACTGCCAACCTAGGCTGAACTAAGGCATCCTCGACTTTGAAGCACTACGTGCACCAGGAACAGGAGGTGGAGTTGCGACCCTGGAGCCAGATCTCGAGTTGCCTGAGGCCCAGAAATGACATTGTTTTGCACAAGTACCACAAGTGCCGAACTTGAACTATCTTGTAGGTAAGGCCTTGCACAGGAGTGCAGGACGGCGACACGTTTCGGCTGCTTCCTGAGCCAAGGGCGAGCTCGTGAGAGGTCATTTGAGAGGCAATGCAGAAAAAACTATGGTGCAACTCCTGTGTCAGCCTGCCCACATGTCAAATACTTGGACGCAAGGCTACCCCTGCCCACAGGCGGCAGCAAATCACCACTGGTGGCGGCCTGCACACGCCACAACATTGTGCAAGGGCGAGAAGTTGGGAGAAAAACCGCACAGCCCAGACTTCTGGGCGTAAAAACTTTGAGGCAGAGCCACTATAGGAATCGCTGCAATGCCCATCAAATGCCGCCCGGACTGGGTTGAATTCGGTCAAATCACAGTCTTACGTTGTATGAAAACATGCGCATGGAAGTTGCCTGAAGGAATTCAAACTCCATCTTTATCATCTTTCAAGACAGATTCGCACATACTAAGAGTTCTGCAAGCAAGAAAAACAGAAATGATGGCAGGTCGGATGTGTGCAACTCGAAAACGAAAACACTTCAAAATGATTCAAAATACACATTTGACATCCTTGGACATGTTGTGAGGCCGAAAGGAATGGATAAAGCAGCCTGTACGTCTGGTGCGAGTTCTTCCTGCAATGCGAGCCTTGGTCTTGCAAAACCGAAGGACCAGAATTGTCGCAAGTGGTCACAAGATATCAATCTGACACAAGTGTCAAGACGAGTCAAGACAAGTGTTAGAATTGTTTGAGGACAAATGTTAGAAGACAAGTGATACAAGTGTCAAGAAAAGACTCTCCGAGCAACAACTCTGAACTGCCTGGGAGGACCTCAGGCTGCAAACGAGTTATACAGTGTTATACAGCTACCAGATGCTACCAGCACACTCATGCTGCAACCAAAGAAAGACAAAGCCATGCGTAGCCTTGCCTGTAGCGCCGAGTCCAGGTGACGCTGAGCCTCAATCTCATAGCGTCTCAGGGCCAATTGACATAGGTCACTTTCCATGTGTGTCTCTCCCACTGAGCTCCGTACGGCAATAGGATTGCCTTCCTTCCAGAAAGCCTTTACCAGCAAGAACCAACCTGGACTTCTCAGCACTGGAAGACCCGTACTCAGGCGTACTCGGGTACTCGTCTAGACTTGCACCACAGCAAGGCTAAAGCCGTGCAGTGCCGTGCCTTTCATGAAGTCAGGTTTCATTTCAACAACTGCTGCAGCATCCTGCCCGATCTGCGTGACAGCGCAAAAGCAGAGACTCGCAGCCGAACGACAGGGGAGTGACAACAAAATGAATGGAGACAATGAATTTAAAATGAACGAACAAAATCCAATGGACGTCGTCGTTTGCCTTTCGGCCAGGCCTCCTTGCATCTGTTCCAGTCCTGGAAAAGTCGGGTACCCACAAGCCACCCGCGGGATGTCCGCGTAACATTGGTTCACAGTTGTAACCTTCTTAAGATAAGATCAGTGATTATAAGTGATTTACACATATCAAGAATGAAATTCAGCTTTCTGCAAAAGGCCACATTGGCCCAAACAATGGAACAGTTGCTATAGTCCACATCCAAATTTGGCAACCAAGCGTAGGTTTTTGCATTAGGATTGCGGTAGCCTTCAAAGCACTGTAGCACAAAGCCCGGTTGCTGCGGAGACGATGATCCTGGAGCAGCTATGAGATGTTCAAACAGCGGGTCTATCTCCAAACACTGTTTCCATTGAATGAAAAACAACAAGAGCGCAATAGTAGCTGAAAATGATATATGTTTGATAATGTTTATATAATCACTGTGAAGCTAGCTACGTCTGTGTCACAGCCAGTGCTGCTCATTGGGCTCAGCCAGCGCAGAGGGGTGAATATACAGTAGTTTCCTTTCAATTTGGACCCTCAAAAAATTTGAAATGCGCAAAGGAAATGAATGTGATTCTGCTCTTTTGTCAACGCTTTCTGCCCTGTTTTAGAAGGGTTGTTCTTGTAATGTATCAGGTGATTGCTTGGGTCCAAGGGTCCCAGGCCAGAACTAGCACAAATGTGCCAGCTTTCCAAAGGGAACCGGTGATAAAATTAGAAGCATAGTAAATTGGATCGCTTTGATAGTCATGCCACCTCGCTTGTTCCCAGGACACCTGATCCAAACCACCAGCCGCAATCACGACCAGCGAGCATCGACACTTTCATGAGTGTGAGCATGGTTTGCTTCTACATCCAATCTGTTTTGCTGAGTTGCTACAAACTCAGAAATCATTGTGTTGCCTTACTTTAGCTCTTGTCTCAACCTTCATAGCGTCCGCTGCAGATTGGGCCACTTTGAAGCTCTCTGCACTCCATAAGTTGACAATAGCACCTCCTCTCCTGCCTCCTTATAGGTTGGAATTACTTGAACACGTTGCAACCATTCGTAAGTGCCTTCAAACTGGCGTCCCTTCACGAAGGGTGGAGTCTGACGACCCCCCCTGCATAATCTTGCCATATCTTGCCCATCCAATGTATGTATTTGACTGCAATTGACTGCTAGATTGATAAAAAATTGACTGCTTTTGGCAAGCTCAAAACGTCAACGGGCAGTCCATCGGTGCCAGGTCTATGCCCTCTGAGTATTTCTCAATTGCTGCCTGAGGCAGTCGCATCGAAAGACTTTGGACACAACTGCCATCAGTTGTGAATCTTGCTTGACTTAACATGACTTATAAATATATATATATATATACAAATTGTACAATAATTATACTTAAACAAGATTATGTACAACAGGGCCATGGGTCCAAAGCGCCTGATACCGTGTCAAAGATGCCGTTGCAGCTGACAGGCCTCATGAGCCACCCAGCCCTCGTGATTCAAAACTCTCACTGAGCCTCCCAAGTCTCCGAAGTTGCATTTGGGAAAAGAGACGAACTCAGGGTCCGTGACTGTCTGGGCCAGATGTTTTTGCTAGCGCCTCCAAAACGTTGCGCCACTTGCTCAACAGCATTCATGCATAGTTTATGCAGCAACAACCTGTGCAGGTCACAATCAACCAATCGAATGCCTGCGCTTCTTTGTAGAGGTCGTTGCCCTCTCGCCGGCGGGCCTAAAAATCATAAGGGTCCGATTGCTCAACAATTTCAACACAACATGGCATTTGGATAAGATCGGCTCAAATGACATGCTGAAGCTGTGAGTGATTCATGTTTGTCTTGATTCTTCATCTCTTTCTCTCTCTCCCTCTCTCTCTCTCATTTTCTTAATGAAGGAAGGAGATGATTCCATGGATGCATTTGGTTGTCCAAAAAACATGGCTGTATTTATGGTATGGATCTGGGGCGCTGCAGTCAAGCACCTACCCTCCCACTTGCTTGCTCTTTTCTACTTATGTCGTTACATCAGGCCTGTTTACGGCATGCACAGTTGCTGCAGGCTGCAGCCTGGTTTGTGAAAATGTATGAACAGGAACTTCCTACCAAGGCCCTTTGGCGTCTTTTCTCACCCAGCTTGTCTATATATATTATATATACATATATCACAAACACCTATATATATATATGTGCAGTAGTATGTATATATATATAATATAATTAAATAGATAGGTAGATAGATAGATGGATAGATGGAAAGCTAGATAGCGAGATAGCGAGATAGCTAGATAGCTAAATAGCTAGACAGCTAGATAGCTAGATAGGTAGGTATAGATATAGATACAGATGCAGACATGACATACATATTTTTTGCGCATGGATGTGTTTGTGCCTGTCCCTCGCTGGGACAACTGTTTTTAACGTGTGTACGGCAGCTTCATTCATTTTTTACGTAGATCAAGAAAATTTGTGCGTGCGTGTCTTGTATCCATATGTTTTTGAAAATGCAGTGTTAGAGACGTGAGCTAGCGGGGTTCAAGTTCGTTTCAGCACGTCTACTTGTCCACTCGGCTTGGTGTGTAAGATGGTTTCCTTTGCTACCTTTCATCACTTTCATCATTGATACCAAACAGGTTGCTTCTCTCTTGCAAGGCCTCTGCAACTTCTGCAGCCAAGTCTTGGTTCCTTCGATAAATCATACGAATGTTGCGAGCCCAGTATGACATGCGACTCACTCACATGGTTTGGCAAACAGTTCCTTGTTCTAGACAAGAGATCACGGACTGGTTCAGTGAACGGGGAGCAATCAAAGTTGCTGAGGGGAATACATTGCAATCAAGATAATTGATGCGATCGCCTTTCATTTGCACCCCTCACCGTGGTCCTTTTCTTGTTCCAAACAGCGTCATATGCTTGGCGTTTGTCGGTGTCCTCAACAGAGTGGACACAGCCGACCAAGCTGAATGCCACGATGCCACAATTCTCGTGAAGCTATCCTGAAGAATAGACCAGGCATCCAAAACTGCTTGTGTGACCTCAGCTGAGAAAAGTCAAAAGAAACCGTTTGAAACTCTTGTTTGTTCATTTGGTTTATCGATTTGATTAGATCCGAGCAGCTCGGGCGCCTGTCTCTCCCCTGCTTTCAGGTCTTTTGTCAGGATGATATTCCCGGAGCTTTTCATGGTAGGCCTGGAAGGTCAAAATCAGCCGAAGGGAACAAGAATTCTCCACCAAGAGCCGAACCTACGAACACTCTGATCTAATATCATATACTGAAATATATATATATATATATAATTATATATCAGTTTATACTCAATTTATACCAGTAGTACCGCACAAGGTGGTGGCAGAAGTTTCAAAGATAGGAAACCATAGGAGAAGTGTGATGTTGTGATTCATGGATGGCAGAGCGAACTGATGGACCGAAAGGTTGTTGAGGCTCTGAGTCTCTCTCTCTCTCTCTCTATGTCTCTCTGTCTCTGTCTTTATCGATCTGTCTGCCTGTCTACCTGCTATTTTCTATCCCTCTGACTATCTATCTCTATCTCTCTCTCTCTCTATCTCTCTATCTCTCTCTCTCTCTATCTACCTAATTGAATCCTAATTGTCTATCTACCTAATTATCTATCTATCCATCTATCCATCCATCCATCCATCTCTATCTCTATATCTCTCTCTCTCTCACTTACTGTCTATCTATTTCTCTATCAATTTTTCCCAATCTCTGTATCTCTATTTCTATCTCTCTCTCTCTCTCTATCTATCTGTCTGTCTGTCTGTCTGTCTATCTACCTATCTCTTTATCTCTATATCTCTTTACCTCTCGGAGTGTGTGCTACAAGAACAGGGATATGGGTTGTGATTAGTTAGTAGGATTGAATGTGCTGCAGAATCTTATTTGGATCATATGTATCGGCCGAGGAGGAGGGAGGAAGCAAGACAGACACAGACAAACACAAAGAGAGAGAGGGAGATAGAGAGAGAGAGAGAGATAGGAAAAAAAGAGGGAGATTTTGGAGATAATCCGAACTTTAGCATTACGTGGTGCGCATTCGTCAACACCTTTGCGATTGATACATAATATGGATCCTGTTTACTTTGCTTACTTCATGCTTTGAGACTAGCGACTGATTTGCTGATCTTGGTCACCGACCCTTTTCAGCTCTGCAGGAGAAGCTGTTGGGTCACATCCCAAGACCTGGACGTGTCGGTGAAACGGCGATCATGTCAAAGGCGAAGCGAAACGATCAAAAGATATCATTTCGCTGCCTCATAGTGGTCCACAAACGCTGACATCAGCAGGCATACGCTTCTCCAAATGTCAGATCAAGCGAAGCGTGCGATCCAGTGCATAAGACTCTGAAGTTTGACCATGACACGAAAAGTGCGCTCTTTTCTGAACAGAAAGATTCATGTGGTGCTTAAACCTTTACAGCAAGTCTCTTTTTGTTTTTCATGCAGCGGAACTGCTTCTTTGCATGATGTGTTGCAAAAAAAAACTGCATGAAAAAGGAAGTTTTCTATTGAGCTGATGGGCTAGAACTTGCGGAACTTGCGATTTTTTTTCTCTGAGATGTCTTGACGGTTTGACACGGCTACAGCCACAAAAGCAAAACATGTGGCCAAGGCTGGGAGACTCAATGCTCTGCCCTGACTACATCGCAAATGATATGCGCAGTGGACTTTGAACTACTTTGACTTTGAATCAAATGCACGTTGCTTTCTGAAAATCAAATACGCTGCTCTCTGTTGCTGTTCTGTTGCAGTCACCTTGAGGTGCCCTTTGAACGCAGCCCAATGTAGAGGACTGTGCTTCTTCCTGACCTAGAGCGAGAGCCCTGTGAGCCATGTGGGCTACGTGAGCTGCAAGGGAACTTTTGAAGAGTCTCGCAAAAGGGTGTGACGATCTATGACCATGTCTTGGGGTCATTGAGTTGCAGGCTTTTGTGTTTTCATCGTATTTGTACACCTGAGAAGCATTGCAAAGCCATTTGGCGCAGTCAAAGCGAGGGCATTGTTCAGAATTGGCAATTCTATGCTGCACCTCAGCTGCATTGTGCTTGATGAGGAGCCTTGTTAGGTCCTCCAAGCGCTCAGTCTTTGCATCCACTTCTAATTGTAAACTCTATCCTCATGCATACTCCTGACAAGCAACACGACGAGGCATTTTTTTAATTCTAGGGCTGCCCATTAGTCCTCGTTTCCATGCGACGCTGCCCAAATTAAAGGACTCCATCTGGGACACAATCAGTGGCAAAACACGTTTATATCCAAAATTATCCATTCAAAAAAAAAAAACATAACACTTGTATACGCTGGGAGGCCCGCTGTCGCTGATCTTCACAGCAGGGATTTGCTCCCTGCGTACAACAAAAGAGTCAGGTGTGTGCAGCCAAAAGGATGCAACTGCAAACATACTTTCCTCTTGTCTGTTGAGGATGCATTGTTGATGCCGGTACTTTTCTGCTATCGAACCACTTGAAACCACTTTGCAGTAGCGGCCCTCATTCCGCAAATACTCTCAAGCCTGCTCAATCAGTTTTTTTGCAGCCTCTGTGTCGTTCCTGGCGTTATTCCAAAGGCTCCATCCAAATTTGTCAGCGTCCATGCCAGTGTTGTATTGAAGCACTGCACATCTGAAACCCTGCATGATAGTCAAACTTGCACGTGAGTGTGCCTCTGTGTATGTGTGTGTGTGCAGATCTCCTCTGTGTGTGTGTGTTTTGCAACGTCTGGCTTGATCTGGCCTCATACAAGCGGCCAACAGATCTGGATCCAGAGTGCCATCCTCAGAGACTTCACAACCAGCTGGCACCCAGCATGTGCAGTGGTATCTAAGCGCTGAGAAACACAAATGCATAGTCATGCCAAAGGATAGCAAAGGAAGATGATAAAGAATGATGCAGAAAAAGAATGGCTGTGGCTGGTTGGGGCTGGTTGGAGTGGCAAAGGACGCAAAAAGGTCCACTAGGAAGCATCCCCAATTTGCAGTAAATGCTGAAAGTGGAGAATCTTGGTACAGCTACTTTGACAATGCCCGCACTTTCAATCCCAAACCAGCCACCAAGACCCCACTTTCACCAAAGTTCTGCCCAAAACCAAGAGATACATCTGCAGAGACACGACGTTATCTTAAGAGTAACTCAAGCAGTTTCACCTATTCGATCTGGGGGCATTTGTTTTGACAGATTTTGACACAGTCTTCACCTCTCAACTATATAGTTGCAAACCAAACGTTGCAAATGCGATGCGCCAGTGATTTAGCTAAAGGACCCAGAAAAAGAAAACAAAGGACGAGAGTGACATCAAGTTGAGTGGGTCTGGACAGAGACAGTTCACTTGAAATCGCTTTCAGAACAGCACCTTAACATGGAGGTCTACCAGCTGCAAGCGCGTTCCCGCAGGATATCGATACTAGACAAAAGATGCAACAAAGAATAAGACTCAGACATATTTCTAGCAGGTGTGTTACATGCAAAAGATAAATTGTGAGTAGACGCCCACATTTCAGAAATTGTGTGATAATGGTGATGAATCGTCATGCAGCAAGTGCTGGAAGGTCTGATGCAAGTGTCATCCATCAATTCACCACGTGATTTTTTCGAAAAACACAAATATCTGTCATGCCATCAGTGCCAGCTACACAGCCTCTGAGGACACGCTGAGGACACTTGCTGAGGACACCGCTGCTTGTTCACCTTCAGCCTCCTCGTCTTCGGCATCTACGCGGGGCTCCTGAGTTCAGGGCATGAGGGCATCGTCAGCCCAGTGAATACATCTTAGAATCTTAGACATTCTTAGACATTCTTAGACATTCTTAGACATTCTTAGACATTCTTAGACATTCTTAGACATTCTTAGTCTACATGTTAGGCATATGTTAGACATATCACATGATGTGCACATAGTTCATATAATGTTCATATCATTGTAAATCGCTGAAATATGACGTATATCAGCATATTGAGTGTAGCTAGGTATGATGAATGTAATGGTCATCTCTGCACTGTAGTATGCTGGTCTTCCTTTCTCCAATTTCTAATCGTCTCTGATTATCTCTACGTCTATGCAATGCAAGTTCCCACCGTGACTCGGGTGAGGGGCGCTGACAAAGGTCATGCTGCGGTCTGTCCTCTGTGGCCATTGCAGAGGTGCTCTCAGCTAACCTAAGGCTAGAAACGCTGGAAGCTTTATGAACGAGAAAGAATACCAAAAGCAACAAAAAAACAAGATACAACATATTACAACATAGATACACAGAAACGCAAAGAACGGCAAAGAAAGAGTGCATAGTCACAGCCTCCAGAATCATCTAGAAGTCGCCTGAGACGGGTAGAATCGAGATCAGGCGCTGAGAAGATGCTGAGTCGAACGACTTCAGGAACAAAATTTTGTCATGGAAATTATGAGGCGTATAAACTGTCTTGGAGGTGGTAGTCAACAAATGTAACATGAGCAAGACCGATTCAAGGACATTTGGGAACTCTGAAGTAAATAAGCAATGCTCATTGAGTGCTTGTGTTGCGTCCCACTGACTGGTCGCACCTGGAGGCATGAGGGCAAAAGGCTGCACTTAAGCAAACAAAACAGCGGGCAGATTTCAATTCCCTCGTTGCACTTCCATAGTGGGCGCAGTGGACACGGTCAATTGCCTGAATTTGTGAATAGGATTAAAATGGAATAGATAAGACTTCGGTTCTCGAGGTTCCACAACATTCCTTTGTTTGCCGCTAGCATGCTAAATATGCTGCCTTGGTGAAACGAGCTGAATGACCAGGCGCGGGCTATTCACAAGTCAGGTCGCTATTCACAGCTAGTCACTATCGCTTTCAGCCTCCCGTCTCAATTTTTCTGCAACCTCAAGCCACAGTGACCGCCATCAATCACACCAAAGCCGAGACAAGCAGAAACAAAAAAACAAAAAAAACAACAAACAAAAAGTTTCACTGGATGTTTCGCCGTGCTTTTGCATGTGCTTTCGATGCCAAGGAAGAAATGTGTCACCGCACCTCGTGCTCCAGTTTCATCTCCTCGCAGAACAATTCATTGGTATTGGAGGCTGAAGCAGGCTGAAAGCCTTCTCTTCAAACTTTCGGAAACAACAGTAGAGCATGGTGTACTGAGCAGATATCACGGGAAATGTGCCTAGAATAAAAGGACCGGACAACCCCACATGTCAACTTCTTCCAAAAAGTAGCCAAAGAAAGGTGAAGATGGGATGGGAAAGGCAGGAAAGAGAAAAGATATGGTGGAGGATCGGTGTGTGCAAAAAATGCATGTCGAAGTGAGGTGCGTGAAAGAGTTCCGTGTAAAAGTGTTGTTGGTGAAAGAAATGTGCGTGCGTGCGTGCGTGCGTGCGTGCGTGCGTGCGTGCGTGGGTGGGTG
>Ga0126342_10005872_pt1 | contig 21607 bp, 6 predicted proteins | sample Cyp1metagenome_FD_92528 | JGI IMG/M metagenome (GOLD analysis project Ga0126342, IMG submission 92528) | Coral microbial communities from Lord Howe Island, Old Settlement Bay, Australia - Cyphastrea 1 metagenome | ecosystem: Host-associated > Invertebrates > Cnidaria > Coral ... | reverse complement strand
TACACTCCACTACACTCCACTACACTAAATTATACTACATTACACTACATTCCACTACACTCCACTACACTACATTACACTACACTACCTTCCACGACACTCCACTACACTAAATTACACTACACTACACTACATTACACTGAATGACACTGCACCACAGATAGACAGGTAGACAGATAGACAGATAGATAGATAGACAGATAGACAGCTAGACAGCTAGACAGATAGACAAATGAAAGCGAGAGAGAGAGAGAGAGAGATAGATAGATAGATCGATCGATAGATAGATACATAGAAGATAGATTGGTAGGTAGGTAGATAGTCAGAGAAAGAGAGCGAAAGAGAGGAGACCTCAAGCACCTTTCGGTCCATCAGTGGATTCGCTCTGCCATCCCTGATTCACAATAACCTCCCTCTCCTATAGGTTTCCTATTTTTGAAACTTCCGCCACCGCCTTGTGCGGTACTACTGGTATGTTTTAAAAAATGAGTATATATTAAATTAAATTACATGATATGAAATGATATTAAATTAAACTAAATTACATTATAATAGATGATATGATGTTATGTTGTTAGATATTATATTAAATAAAAAAGAAAAGATTTAAAAACATAAAATAAAATATGTTATATTATATCAATAGCACCGCACAAGGCAGTGGCGGAAATTTCAAAAATAGGAAACCTATAGGAGAGGTGGGTTGTTGTGATGCATGGATGGCAGAGCGAATCCACTGATGGACCGAAAGGTGGTTGGAGTTGTGTTTTTGGGAGTGGCTACAAACGTTGCAATGGTCACCTCACCCACAACTGCTGGATGTGGTGTGGTGCAGTGCAGTTGTGGTTGTAGCTGTAGCCTAGTGTAGTGGAGTTGTGTACTGTAGTGTAGTGTAATTAGTGTAGTTGTAGTTGTAGTTGTAGTTGTTGTTGTAGTTGTAGTTGTGGTGAGGTGTACTGAGTGTAGTGTAATGTAATGTAATGTAGTGTAGTGTCATGTAATGTAGTGTAGTGTAGTCTAGTGCAACGTAGTGTAGTGTAGTCTAGTGTAGTATAGTGTAAAGTAGTGTAGTTGCAGCTATAGTTTTAGTAATGTTGTAGTTGTAGTTGGTGTAGTGTAGCGCAGTGTGGTGTAGTGTAATCAGTGTAGTGTAGTGTAATGTAGTGTAGTTGTAGTTGTAGCTGTGGTTGTAGTGTAATTGTAGTGTAGCTGTAGTCGTAGTTGTAATTCTAGTTTAGTGTAGTGTAGTGTGATGTACTTAGCGTAGCGTGGTGTAATGTATAGTGTAGTTGTAGGGGTAGCTGTAGCGGTAATTAGTTGTAGTTGTGGTTGTAGTTTTAGTTGCAATGTGATTAGTGTATAATTGGTGAACTGTAGCGTAGTATATTTGCATTCGCATTTGTAGTTGTAGTGGTAGAGTAGTTGTAGTTATAGTTGCAGTTGTATAGCTGTCTATCTACCTACCTACCTACCTATCTATCTATCTATCTATAGATCGATCGATATCTATCTATCAGTCTATCTATCAGTCTAGTCTATCTGTCTATCTGTCTACCTGAAAACGAAACAATCCTGCGAGACTTCCTCAATATTTGAATTTGACAACATAAAAAACGCAGCAATTCTGCGAGACTTCCTCAACTTTTGCACTTGACAACATCAAAAACGGAGCTATTCTGCGAGACTTCCTCAATTTTGGAAGTTGACAACATCAAAAACGGAACGAAGCAATTCTGCGAGACTTCCTTCAAAAATGGTAAGTTAAGTGCAGAGCTGACGGCCTCGTAGCAATGCGTTTTGCGATTTTTCCACTCCATCTGTTTAAACTACTGTGCCTGCCACAAAAAAATGATGCCAGGTCATACGAAGTGCTGCACCTGTCACGCAAAATCATCTCATCGAACCTACAGATCTGATGCTCCAAAATGCAACCCCTTTCCGGAAATCAGCGCCCGGACCTCCTAACATCTCTGATGATGCGCCTGCCACGCGACATGCATCTTGCCAGATCCTCTGCAAATGTCCCACGCCTGCCATCGTTTTTGGAAATGCTCCGTTTTTCTTTGGAGCCCATATGTTGTCCCAGAGCTCGCCCCGGTTCAGCTCAGCCCCTTCCGTGAACCTCAGAAAAGCGCAACACTCCGACACCGAAAATCAAAGGGAAGTTGAGACACAAAACTTTAAGGCGAGGAGCACCCTCTGTTTCGATGGCTCTGCTTGAGGTCGAAGAGAAAAGATGTAGTCTTCCTTTCTGACGAACACTGCAAGATCAATCCAAACAAAGCAACAGCACATGAGCCAAGAAGCAGCTTGAGTCACCACGAGATTCTCGACGAAGACGGGCAAAGAAGTGGCTATGGCCAGGGACCTGTGCCTCCCGCCATTGCACACGATGAGGCGTGTTTTGCCACCTCGTGAGGGAGGCAAGGTCACTGTTACAACCAGAGCTGACAATGCATGAAATCGAGCCAAAAATAAGTGCAATTGAGGCGCTGTTCTCCAGGATGCGCTTCACGTATCCGAAGAGCTTCGCCCACCTTGCTTCGCACAAGGCGGGAAATGCAGAAGCATTGTGCTAAGTATAAACAAACAATCACTTTTGGATCATTGGACCAGCACACAGCACAATTTCCAAACATCAGAGAATGATGGTAAAACCAAGCAAGTATGATATGCGTTCTAGTTGGTAAGGTTGCATTTAAAGACCGTTTGACCGTTTGGTTGTATATATTTATATAGACCTGTGGCTGTCGGTCGGAATCCAGCCTGGCGGTGGAGCCTCCAGCTGAAATTCAAGAACCTAGACATTGAGAACATTGAAAATAATGTTATTGTTTGATAAACAAAAAAACAGCCTCCAACAGAAACTCCGCAACCCAGACGTTCAGTACTTAAAAAGAATTCTTTGAAGAACTGCAACAACACAGCACCTTGGATGTCTTTGGAGCTGCTGCAATGCTTGATGACTCCAGCAGAAAGACAAAAAGAGTTGAGTGAAGAGCTGCAACTACACAGCACCTTGGATGTCTTTGGAGCTGCTGCAACGCTTGATGCCTCCAGCACAAAGACAAAAATAATTGCTTGAAGAACTGCAGCAACACAGCACCTTGGCAGTCTCTGGAGCTGCTGCAACACGTGGTGCCTCCAGCAGAACTCAGACATCCGGAAGATAAAGAGAATGGTAAGCTGAAAACAAATCGGCTTGCTTTGATCTTACATACATTAAACTGGGAACAACACGGCACCTTGACTTCCTCTCGAGGTGCTGCTGGCTGTGGATGTGCTGGTTGCGAAGTTGCAGCCTCCAGCAGAAACTCTTGAATCCAAAATACTTTGACATAAAACTGTTTGATCATAAAACATGCAACAACATACAACAGCACCTGGGCTTCTGTCGGATGTGCTGCAGCGGCCTTCGGATGTGCTGCAGCAGACGCAGACACTCTAGAATCCAGAGCTTATGACATAAAAAATGTTTGACTAACAAAATGCCCGGGCCCAGGCATCATCATGCCAGGCACCATCAAGCCAGGCATCATACCCCTCTGAGCAGCCTGAGTTTGAAAGAGAAAATGTTCAAGGCTGAAACATCATCATTGCAAAACTGCAAAACATAGCGCCTGCTGCACCTGCATAGTGAACATGCACTGCATCGCCATTATCGTCGTCATGGCCTGCCAAGGTCAAAACCGAAAAATGTGTTCAAAAGGCTTGCAACCAACAAAGCAAGAAGCGCACCTGAGCGGCATTGGCCATTTGAGTTGCTGCTTGCGTCATCTGCAGTGGGAATAATTCCGTTAAAACAAAGTTACAAGAGATGTTTTAAGAAACCAAGCACCACATCAAAGCCGAGTACAACCATTGAGTCTGAGCCCGTGACAGCAGCAGTTCTAGCTTCACTTTGAAGCGGTTCAGGCGAAGGCGGTCCATGCAGTCACCACAAAATTTGTATGCAAAAAAAGACACTGTGCATTTGACATAGATGTTGCAAGATTTTCAAGCCACCCAGGTCCCACGCTCATTCATATTCCTCTTCCTCTGTTCATCCTAAGTTGCAGTGACTAAACATGTCAGGTTTGATAAAATCCAAGATGCTCTGTCTCTCTTCTTCTGACTTCGCGTCATGGCTATGGCATCGGATGTAGCTTGCAGCAATTAAATGTAATGAATGTTTTAGATGTTGAAGTGTTTGTGCAGTATGCAGCAAATAGATGTAGTTGATGTGTTTGTGCGGGGTCTAAGGAGTTGATGTGTTTGTCGAATATAGTTTGGCGAGGTCTTAGTAGAGGGTTCCTCTTTCTCCTTGGATTTGTGTTGCAGGATTGGCTGAAAAGTTTGAAGCGTTTCGGTTCAGTTTGCAAAGTGATGCAAACAATTCACAATAAAGTTGGTGCATGCTCTCCATTGAGCCTGAATTAGAGGTATGCAAGTGCATGGTGCATGACAGTGAAGAAGAAGACAATGACATGCTTCAATAATGTGAACCATGTAACACAGAGTTCCGGCTTTGCTCTAAACATTGTGGCTCCAAGCATTGCAGGCCTTGCAGGCTTGCTCTGTGGACAGGCTACAAAACCCTCACGTTTTGCTCACTTTTGACACGGTGCACAATCCCAAAAGTGGTCCGAACATGTGGTGTTTTTAACATGTTGACTTTGAAATGTGCTTCACGCCACAACAGCGTGCACTTTTTCGACACCTCAACTTCCAAAAGCGGTCCGAACCTGGTGTGTTTTATACATTTTGACTTGGAAATGTGCTTCGCGCCACAACGACGTGCACTTTTTCGACATCTCAGGGTGAAGTGTTTTTAGCCTTTTCACTTGCAAATGTGCTTCGCACCACAACGGCGTATACTTTTTCGACATCTCAACTTCCATAAGTGGTCCGAGAATGGTTTTGTACATTTTGACTTCCAAATGTGCTTCTGGCCACAACAGCGTGCAACTGTTCATCTCTCATCTGGCCAGATGGCTCCGCACCCGCTGCTTTAGCGAGCCTACTTTTCCACCCTCCGGAGCCACAAGTCACTAGAAAAACACAGTGTGTCGCAACTTTCCTACCTTTTCGCGCACCTGCATCTTCTTTCTTCTGACTCTTTCTCTTCTCTGATCTTCTCTCTTGTGCTCTTCTCTTCTCTGACTCTTCCCACCTCTGCTTTTCCATCTGTCCATATTGTCGGAAGTTTGACTTCTAAATTTCCTTTGATCATATTATATATTATATCATATCAGATTATATCATATTAAATCATTATATATATCAGATTATACCAGTAGTACCGCACAAGGCGGTGGCGGAAGTTTCAAAAATAGGAAACCTATAGGAGAGGTTGGTTGTTGTGAATCAAGGATGGCAGAGCGAATCCACTGATTGACCGAAAGGTGGTTGGAGTTGTGTTTTTAGGGGTGGTTGCAATGAATGCAGTGGGCACCTCACCCAAAACTGGTGGATGTAGTGTGGTGTAGCGCAGTTGTAGTTGCAGTTGTAGTGTAGTGTAACCAGTGTAGTTGTAATTGTAAAGTAGTGTATTGTAATGTCGTGTAGTGTAGTGTAACGTAGTGTAGCATAGTGTAGTGTAGCCTAGTGTAGTGTATGTGAAGTAGTGCAGTTGTAGTTGTAATGTAGCGTCGTGTAATTATAGTTGAGTGTAGTGTAATGTAATTAGTGTATATAATGTAGTGTAGTGTGTATGTGTTGTTGTTGTTGTTCTTCTTGTTGTTGTTGTTCTTCTTGTTGTTGTTGTTGTTGTTGTTGTTATTGTTGTTGTTTTTCTTGTTGTTGTTGGTCTTCTTGTTGTTGTTGTTCTTGTTCTTGTTGTTCTTGTTCTTGTTGTTCTTGTTCTTGTTCTTGTAGTTGTAGTAGTAGTAGTAGTAGTAGTAGTAGTAGTAGTAGTAGTGGTAGTAGTAGTAGTAGTAGTGGTAGTGGTAGTGGTAGTGGTAGTGGTAGTGGTAGTGGTAGTGGTAGTCGTAGTGGTAGTGGTAGTGGTAGTGGTGGTAGTGGTAGTCGTAGTAGTAGTAGTAGTAGTAGTAGTAGTAGTACTAGTACTAGTACTAGTACTAGTAGTAGTAGTAGTAGTAGTAGCAGTAGTACTAGTAGTAGTAGTAGTAGTAGCAGTAGTAGCAGTAGTAGCAGTAGTAGCAGTAGTAGCAGTAGTGGTAGTGGTGGTAGTGGTGGTAGTGGTAGTAATGGTAAAAGTAATGGTAGTGGTAGTAGTAGTGGTAGTGGTAGTAGTGGTAGTAGTGGTAGTAGCGGTAGTAGTGGTAGTAGTGGTAGTAGTGATAGTAGCGGTAGTGGTAGTAGTAGTAGTAGTAGTAGTAGTAGTAGCAGGAGCAGAAGAAGAAGTAGTAGTAGTAGTGGCGGTTGTTGTTGTAATTGTAGTTGTGGTTGTAGTTGCAATGTAGTGTACTGTAAGTAGCATAGTGTAGTGTACTGTAGTTGTAGCTGTAGTTGTAGTGGTAGTTGTAGTTTTTGATCCATCTATCTGATCTATCTGTCTATCTGCAAGCTTGAAAACGAAGCTATTCTGCGAGACTTCCTCAAAAATTGAACTTGACAACGTCAAAAACGCAGCATTTCTGTGAGACTTCCTCAACTTTTGCACTTGGCAACATCAAAAACGAAGCTATTCTGCGAGACTTCTTCAATTTTGGAAGTTGACAACATCAAAAACGAAGCAATTCTGCGAGACTTCTTTCAAACATGGAAAGTTGTGCAGAGCTGAAGGCCTCGTACCAATGCGTTTTGCGATTTTGCCACTCCTCCACCTGTCTAAAGTACTGCGCCTGCCAGAAAGTTGATGTCATACGAAGTGCTGCACCTGTCACGCAAAATCATCTCATCGAACCTACAATATAGATATGATGCTCCAAAATGCAACCCCTTTCAGGAAATCAGCGCCCGGACCTAACATCTCTGATGAACATGTCTCTTGTACTGCGCCTGCCACGCGACATGCATCTTGCCAGATCCTCTGCAAATGTCCCACGCCTGCCATCGTTTTTGGAAACACTGCAAAAACCCTCACGTTTTGCCCACTTTTGGCAACGCGCAGAATCCCTTGCACCTGCCACGCAGAACGACATCTGAACATCAAAAAGTGATCCGAACATCTGGTGTTTTTATTTTTAAATATGTTGACTTCAAAATGTGCTTCGCGCCACAACGGCGTGCAGTTTTTCGGCATCTCAACTTCCAAAAGTGGTCCGAACCTGGTGTGCTTCATTTTGACTTGGAAATGTGCTTCGCGCCACAACGACGTGCACTTTTTCGACATCTCAACTTCCAAAAGTGCTCCATACGTGAGGTGTTTTTAGCTTTTTCGCTTGCGAATGTGCTTTGCGCCACAACGGCGTACACTTTTTCGACATCTCAACTTCCATAAGTGGTCCGAGAATGGTGTGTTTTGTACATTTTGACTTCCAAATGTGCTTCTGGCCACAACGGCGTGCAACTTTTCATCTCTCATCTGGCCAGATGGCTCCGCACCCGCTGCTTTAGCGAGCCTACTTTTCCACCCTCCGGAGCCACAAGCCATTGGAAAAACATATTGTGTCGCAACTTTCATACCTTTTCGCGCACCTGCATCTTCTTTCTTCTGACCCTTTCTCTTCTCTGACTCTTCCCACCTCTGCTTTTCCATCTGTCCATATTGTCGGAAGTTTGACTTCTAGATTTAATTATATCATACTATATATTTGTTAAATCATATCATATTATAGTATTAAATTAAATTAAATTACGATAATATATATATATATATATATAATATATATATATACAGTATATATACACACCCTAATCATCCGACGGTTCAAGTGAGCAAACAAATCAGCCCTGTAATGCCAAGTTCAGAATTTGAGCGGGCTCTTAGCGTGAACAAACGTTCCTCTGGTCTTGTCACTAAAGGCGCACAGCAGATACAGGGGCAGCAATTTATTTCGATCACACAAAAGATCGATGTCAGGTTGGGCAGAGCATGCCACAGCACAACTGTGGCTACATTTTTCTACTATCTCTTTAACTCTAGGTGGAGACCCGGCAGTAAAATCAAGAACACTGTCAGTCAGACGCAACGACAACCTGCCATGTCACTAGTCACTAGGGTGAACTTGGGTGAACTTGGAAGGGTCACTGGTCCACCCAAGAAACTCCGGTGTTTCTCGCTGTTTCAGCTGTGCCCGGCCCGCCTCAGCGGGCATGCTGCGGCTGCGATGCGACTGCGTCTTGCATTCCCCGTTGGGAGACACAGAGATGAACCTCACAGGAGAGCTGTGGTGAGCTCTGTGGCTTACCATGGCTTTGTTCCGCCCTGACGCCGTAAGGAACGGTGATCATTGAAGATGTGCTCAGTAGGAGGTATTTTGACTTGAGTGACTGGTTCGAACAGAATCGAATTCATGTGTGAGTTGGAGAAATATTGTTGAATGATTTAATCTCACCTCAGGATCGGGGTTCAGTATTAATTTGAACTGGGCACATCAAAAAATTGGATGGTAGAATATGGATGAATATGGTAGATATACTTACCTCTGGTAAACTAACATAACTATGGAGAATCACCATGTTTATTGGAAAATTCCCTATAAATGGCCATTTTCAATAGCTATATGTTAAATTACCAGAGGGTAAGGCTTAAGGGGATTTGTAGACCAACTATGACCAACTGAAATAACTGGACGGCACCACCTTTCAGAAAGCAATCTGCACCGTGGCGTTGTCAAACAAAATGGCGGGAATGATGGGCATCCAGGATCATCCAATATCCATTGGAATTGGTATGAATTGGTGGAAGAAACCCAATTTTCAGATAACCTCTTAAATTATTCAAATGATGCAACAAACAGCTGGTTTTACTGCGAGGGGCGTATTCTCCGCGACCAGCTCGCAGTCTGTCTCCGCAAGCATTTGCTTCAATCGTGAGGCATGTTTTTGCCACCTGGACCCCAGCAATTTCTGGTCGAATTGGGATGGTGTATTTTGATTGGGTTATACCGCATTGTTTAATTTAAACCCGTAAATAGTCCCTTCCTAATATTAAATACGTACCTCAAAAACCTTGGCTCCGCATCGGATCTGTATTATTCGGGAGATTCGATTTTAAATCGACCGAAATCTGTGGTCCACGAGGTGCTGAAAAAAATCAACTGGGGCAAATGATCCGTCTGGGCAACTTACCACGAATTCCCATTCAGAAAGAAGCATTTTTTTTGGATGATTTACATGACATGTATATATATATAATTTGAAAGTAGCGAGTTAGCATAAAGATATAGATAATTACTTCTTGGGCCAAATTGACCTAAAACTGCGGCAAAAGGGATGGCAAAGCCACGGGCAGAGGGGCCGCAAAATCTATATAACACCCTGGTGCGCAGAAAAGGTCCCCCCATTTCCCGCTGAGCTCAGCTGTCGCTAGGCGCCTGGGCTCAGTGTCGCATGGACTGCGCGGAGACATGGGCGAAACGATGCCGTGCTCCCTGCGAAGCGACTTTTGACGTTTCAGAATTTTTTTCAGCCATTTCTTTGATTTTCTTCGTGGATCTTCTGGATGATTTTCAGATGATTTAAGATGGGAGATGGGGCAATTTACAGGACCTGTTTGATGGGGAAAAGCTATGGTTTCCGGCCAAAATTGTCCCTTGAACAATATCCACCTTAAGTGCTTTCACATGGATTGTTCCCGTCAAAACAGTGGATTTACATAATATGATTATGTATGATTCAACATGATTTAATCATCCAAATCTAGGTGGATTTCTTGGGAACTCGCCACCTAATATGGGGATAGATCTAGCGGGGCTTGATGGGACTTGAGGGATTCAACATGAATTTCCCATCAAAATGCTGGATTTCACATGACCTAAATATAAAACGCTGCGATTTAATCAGAAAAAATTGGGAACGTACCCCATTTTAATTTTGCGCCCTACCTATGTTTGGTGCTCAAAAAACGTTCGCCTATGCTTTATGGATTCTTGCTTTAAACTAACCCGGCGAGACTTTGAACTGATCTTGCCAGGTAAAGATGCTCAAGGTTTATAGTTGATTTCAATTTTTTGTGGGATGTGTGGTAAACACATCGAAGCCCTAGAACTGCCATGACAAAGGGTGTCCGACCCAACAAGCAGGCGTGTGACTACAATCATCCAGTGATTTGTGAAGAAGTTGTCGCGACAACTAACATAGCGAGTTGGGAAATCCATGGAAATCCCAAGGTAAACAAAAAAAACGATCCAGGTTCCAGACGTTCTATTTCTTGATAATACTAGAGATCCAAAAAAATATGCAGAGGCTTCATGAAACACATGTATAACAAACATTTGAAAAAAACAACAAGTTCATTGTGATCATGATGACAAAACATCATTGAAGTGCCAAACATCATTACATTAAACACAAAAAGTCATATACTGGTTGGTGGTTTCAACCCCTCTGAAAAATAGTAGTCAGTTGGGAGTATTATTCCCAATATATGGAAAAATAAAAAATGTTCCAAACCACCAAGCAGGATATGTCCATGTACTCTGGTAATTTGACCTAGCGCTATGGGAAAATCCCACCTTCCGAGCGCAGGCACGGAGCGAGCACGCAACAAGGAGGCGATGGCCTGGTCTCAGCGGAGGGAAACTTGCTGACGATGATTTACTGGGTACAATCAACAAGATAACCAGTGATTTAATGGGCTATATTGGGAAACTCTGAAGATATAATGGGATAATATGGAATATATATACATATATATATACCCTTCCCTCCATAAACATGGACGTGGAGGCCAGAAAAACGTACCACTAACATGGACGTGCATCTGGTAAAAGCCATCAAAATTTAGCTAAACAAGGACGTGGTCCTCCAAAAAGTGGCTAAATTTTGTGCATTAACATGGACATGGCAAATTTTCATACTTTGGCAAGTTCCCGGGGAATGCCCCAAGAGAGAGATAGCCTGTACCCCCAAATCCTGGGAGCCTCCATGTTAGCAAAACATTGCGAGATATGACTGCCATCAGAAAACGCCGGTTCCAGAAACCTGTCGTGCACCTTTCCTTTTCAGGACTGCCAGGGATCGAATCATGGTTGTTGCTAACACCACCGCAGCTCACCAAAATGAAAGCTTTGGAGGTCTGAGGTTGGGTCCTAGCTGAGGTTGTGACTTTTTGAAACTGTTTTAACATGTTTTAACCATTTCTATAAAGGGAAATTAGGCAAACCTGGCCGCCTCTTGCTTTGGAAATGTGCATGGGGGAGTTGCATGACTGACACATGGACAAGTCTACTATCATGGACGTCCCTGACAAGCACAACGGACGACAGCAGGGAGACGGTTTGACATGGAGATCCACCAGAAGGAGGTTCTTTTGCACGTCCCAGCGCCCAGGGGGGACCACAAGGAAGGGGACAAATAAGGACAAAACTGAGAGCCTTTGAACAGGAGATTCCTTAGATGCAAGCAAGACTATTCTCACAAATTGGGGCTCCTCAATGTCCATGTTAGTCAGCCCACTGCATTTTGGAGGGCTGCCCATGGAGGTCTTGGATTGGGCCTGGGTTGAAGTACGTATATATATATATATGAATTTGAATATGAATATCTATTATCTATATTATATAATATTACATACAGGCTATAAAGAATTTGCTATGAGGCATGGTCACAATATTGTAATTGTATGGGGTATGGCCATCCACATCATCCATATCATAAAATCATCCATATCATCAAAAACATCCATATCAACCATATCAATCATATCATCCATATCATGCATATCATCCATATCAATCATATCATCCATATCAATCATATCAATCATATCAATCATATCATCCATATCATCCATATCATTCATATCAATCATATCAATCATATCATCCATATCAATCATATCATCCATATCATCCATATCATCCATATCATCCATATCATCCATATCATCCATATCATCCATATCAATCATATCATCCATATCAATCATATCAATCAAATCAAACATATCATCCATATCATCCATATCAATCATATCATCCATATCAACCATATCAATCAAATCAATCAAATCATTCATATCATACATATCAACCATATCATCCATATCAATCATATCAATCAAATCAAACATATCTTCCATATCATCCATGTCAATCATATCATCCATATCAACCATATCAATCAAATCAATCAAATCATTCATATCATACATATCAATCATATCATCCATATCATCATATCAATCAAATCAAACATATCATCCATATCATCCATATCAATCATATCATCCATATCATCCATATCAATCATATCATCCATATCAATCATATCAATCATATCATCCATATCATCCATATCAATCATATCATCCATATCAATCATATCAGTCATATCATCCATATCAATCATATCAATCATATCATCCATATCATATCAATCACACCAATCATATCATCCATATCAATCATATCAAACATATCAATCATACCATCCATATCATCCATATCAATCATACCATCCATATCAATCATATCATATCACCATCATCATCATCAGATTGCTATCAATCCCATGATGGGAGTCTATTTTGAGTCAAACGGGTTAGACATCTACCAACTAATATTGCATATACGAGATAACGCGACGAATGATCACCTGGAAAAGTAAACCCAAACTGAGATAGAAACGTTGGAACCTGGCATGTTCTTTTCTCATCCATTCCACAACCTGGGAAAACATGTCTGATTACCTACACTGTGTTACATGAGAGCGTCTAGATCCTGTGCTTGATTGATAGTTGAGCTCTGCATTCCAACAAAGGATACATCACGGACATGTTTGAAACCAACCAGGATCGTGACCGAACAAACTGTATTGGCGGTTGGTCTCACACTACAAAATGACAAAGAATTCGTTGTCAAGCATCAACTTTTGTCGGACATAAGGGTAAAGCAGAATCTATTGCAACATATTGCAACCAGCATTCCAAGATGTTGAACCAGAAAAATGCTTCAAAAATCCAAAACAAAATGAAGAACGCCCGTTTCTGGTGAACCCCGCGCCCTGCGCCTCGTTCAAAATTGGAGTCTTCTTATTCGACTCCTGCGCAGACACCGGAACCACGGCGTTGGACTTCCAAAACAGAGCTATATTGGGATCCATAACATGGTAGATCAATGGAACATGTCAATGCAAGGTGGTGCCCCCAAGATGGTAACTGGAGGGCACCATCCCAATACTTGGGGCGAAACCATGGATGCAATTTTCGCGTTGATTTTCTCATCTTTCCTTAGGAAGTTGATAAACATCCCACATCACATCATCACATCCCACATCACAAACATTCAAGGACATAAAATATCATATCATAAAACTCAAACGACCCTTCCTTTTGGAATCTTGAAGGTTTTGGTTTAGCTTTAAACCATGAATAAGCGAGCTAAGGATCCGAACCCCCATGGTCCCCATTGTCACAGCTACCGTCAAGAAGGTAAACTCTCCCTTCTGGACTCAAAGAACGCTATGTGGGTAAAACAATAATAAACCATCCTCCAAATCACCATATATAGGTGGTATAAACGATTCCCAAATGGGTGGTTTAACTAACAAATCACTATCTTGATATGTCCACCGCTGTCACCCACAATCATGCCCAATCTGCCATTCTGGACCCCCCCCTTCCGGGCGGTCCCAGCGGCTTTTGGAGCTTTGCGCGCGGCGCTTTTGGAGCGATGGCTGGCAAGCTGCCACGCGGGTCATGGCGGAAGATGCAGCCCAAAATTTCTGATGAACACGTTGCAGGCTCGGTAAGCTGATGAAGATTAGCATCAGTGGCATCAGTTTATACTACTTTCTAATATGATTTTGATGTCTTCTGTATAACAACGTCGTCGTCGTAATTTGACTCCAGCTTCGATGATTGATCATATGCTATTTCAATGATTCACACACTGACATCGATATGATACCATCACATTTCACGCGCCATCCGGGGCCAATTCTCTCCACGGGCCGCTTTTGTATATGTACAGCTGCGGTCGAACACTGGGCGCCTGCCAAGTCTGTGGCTAGCCCGATTGAGCACTGGTTGATACTGGTTGCAATTGACTCTTCCTCCCCATTTCACCACAACATACCACAACTATCTTGTCTAATGTGGGAACCTAATGCCATCTGCACCATCCCCAACTCACCATTTGGAAAGGTGGCATTCCCAGCATCCCCAAGTTTGGTAGGACCTCATCGCCTCGAGCTGTGGCGCCTGGGCAATGGGATCGAATGGACTGATTTGGGCCCCAGTAACCATGGTGAACAAAAATACCAGCCAGATATGGAGATGAGTAAAGTTAGTAAAGCCTGTAATATCCTGTAAATCAGATTAACAAGTTCAATGCCATCCTGCCATTGAAACATGGAACCAACCACATGGCAAATTCACAGAAAATCATGGAACAAGCGTCAGCACCCCATGGTCCCCCAGCCATTTCCAACCGGAAGACTCATCTTCTAGACACCTGAGGATTCCACAATAAATGTGCAAACGAATCTATGGAATTGTGATAGTTTCCAAACATTTAAAAAAAACAAAAACATGGCGTGCTGGGCTGGAAATATACCGAGTTGATACCAATTGTCATTCGGATCATGGACTTTCAAGCCAGCCATGAACAAAATACACAGGGCATCCCAGACATCCCCTCGGTTTGGACACAAAATGATACAAGTGATGTTGACACCCCAGGCAACTTCTGTAAATCTTTGTTTTATAACGTAAAACTTAGTATAAAACTTAGTGACTTAGTATATGTTCTTAAACTGTGTTTTAATTAGTATAAAACTTAGCATATGTCCTATCTCCCAATTGAAATCCCGAAGCAGGAGCCGCTCGGGCCTCTTACTGCCGTATTGGGCTTGGCTCACAACAGTCAGGGAGGTTGGGAGCCAAACTTGGGTTTCGTTTTTCAACATGTTTCAATTGGAACTTGGGGACAATTCCCCTACTGTCCTTGAAAAACCAGTTGCTTTTCTTTTACCCTAGCATCTGCAGTATTCTGGTTATAGCAACCCCCGCACAGATCAAAAAAAGTAGAACAAACATGAACAAACTATTGTACAAAATTAGTTGTAAATACTTTGTTGTATGTTGTTTTCTATCTCTCTTAGGTTACTTTACTATACTAGCAACGCGATTTTTTGCTCACGGAGCCTCACCCTCATCGTCATCGCTTCGACCTTGCCGGGTGTCATTGACCCACCCTGACCTTCCAATGGGGGCCAGACATGGACCAATGGAACAGGCAACAGTAGATCTTTCCTAACGGGAAACTATGAATATTCCAGATAGTTGTGTTAGTTTATCTACTGGAGATGGAGAGCAGACTCAAACTCTCAGAGAGTCTATGGACGCCCGCCGTTTTTTTTGCAGCCCAGTGACACTGTGAGCATGGTGAAACTCAAGCAAATTTCAGCTTGAATCAAGGCGATTTGATGATGACTGCGTATATATCTACATAATATATAAATACATTAAGTACACATACAACAAACAATATATAATTAATTAAATCGTAACAAATTGGAGTCATCATCACAAGCCGGTCATGACGCCGTGAAGATGGCCAGGAGCTCACCGCAACGGGCCACGTATTGGACGGGCGAGCCGCTTGGAATCAGCTCCTAGAGACGAAGGCGAAGGATTTTTCCATGGAAAATGGCGATGTGTCCATAGAAATAGTTGATTTAGCCATTGAAAATGGTAATTTACCCATTGATTTACCCATTTATATATAGTATTTTATAGTTGATTTAGCAATTGAAAATTGTGATTTGTCCATAGTTTTTTTGTAAACGTTTACCGAAGGGTATGGTGTGTAAGTATGAAATTATGGGAGGATTTCTAATGGAGACTTCATGGGTATCTAATGGAGATTTTTCATAGATAATGGAAATTTACCAGGTAATGAATGTTTAATATTTTATGGATACATTGTTATTCTATGTTCTTCTGGATAAATTACCATAATTCACCATGAACATGAAGTCACTTTGGGATAGTTACCATTAGTGACCATCATTTAGAGTGACATCACAGTGAGGTCCTTTTATGTTTTCGATATTATATAGTCAATGATTTTTTCTAGATGTTGCAAGAATTAAGGATTCGTGACTGGTAACTGGAATATATTGGAATACAACCCGCTTATTAACAGCCTAGCTACTTGTCGCAACATCTAAGTATGCTCGTAGTACATGGGTCTATGTTCAAGCAAACCTAGGATATTCAATTACTTTAAATGGATTTAACATGGTTTTATGTTCCGTTCGTTTTGGTCAGCACTTGTTTGACTCGAAACATCTCGAAACAAACTTGTCATGGAAATCAACAAGTACAAGGTGGCGCTCCCCAGTTCTAAGTTGGCTTGCAAACCTATCCAATTGTTTATGGATGTATCAACAATAAAGCCCTGTCAGTCTACTGTAGTTTTCAACCAACTTATGCTTATTCGCGGGCCCAAAGATTGTAGCCATGTTCACATCTAAACAAATAACCCGCATTAAGAGGTGCAATGGAAGCATCAACTCAACCACGGCTCGATGAGACCCTCATCTCTACATCATGTCACAAGGTCTATTTATTTTGATATCATTGCTTGGACAATCATAATGTATATATATATAACTGTTTTATGTATATATATATATATATCAAAAAAGGAAAATCACACAAAAACAAAAAACACAGACATAACATAGAGCAATATCTAATAAACAAGATATAGATGAAATGAAATCATGCAATTAATAGATCCGTATATAGAGCTAATATAACACATGAAAACACACATGTATAATCTAGTTTATAACAAATGAACATGTAGAAAGTAATATATCATCCATTTAATATAATGTGTATACACTATAATACGTATTTGTTTCTTGTTTAAAACCAACATGTGAAATAAAACAATATAAGATTCAAAGATAGTATGTGTTCAATAACAAAAAACACTATTTATACATGCAGTTGTTTCTGATATTTAACAAACTGTAACATCTAAGATGCATAAATATATATATATATAGAAATAACTATATATATACACACGAAACACAACATCAAATGTATAACAACATTTAGAAACAACAGTGATTAAGTATAGAATCTATAACACACACATAATATATATATATATACTATGTAAATATGTGCAATATTTTCGCTGAGGCACGCTGGTCCCTTTGAAGAGGTCGACCATACAGACCTGTCCAGTCTCCTGGCGTAGCGAACTGGAAAATCACCATTTTGAACAGGTAAATCGTCATGTTTATCATCATAAATCACAATAAATCAACATAAACCATCATGTTTATCATCTGGAAATGGGCCATTGCCCATAGCTTTGCAAAATAACCAGAGAGTAACGAGAAAACTCTACTTGGTGGCTCAACCCAGCAGGTATAAATCGAAATTACAAGCCCAGTTATGACTGGACTAGCACTACATATACAGTAACTGGGCTATAACAATAACTATAACCCATTCACTGGGGTGAGCCATCAAGTACCAATGAAGTAGGAAATAGAAAAACATATAATGGAATATGCAAGAAAACTGGGATGGTAAAAGAGGGTTTGATGGGATTTAAAAAGGGTGTTAATTGCAGCTAAATGCGGATTACATGGGGGTTAAATGGTGGTTAAATGGGGGTTTGGTTTCATGCGGGTTTATTTTGGGTTGAATGGGGAAACACACCATTTCATGGGAGTATAATGGGATATATAGCTAACGATAAGATATGTGGATGTGTCTGAAATTGTGAATACCATCCACACGTGCCGCTTTGAATGGGGAAATAATGATAATGTTTGACCCGTGGATTCAGGGATACCCTAATTTTCAGACAAACCCAGTGTCTTTCACCATCCATTGCTGGGCAGGGGATAGTCCTGACCATCCCATGTGAAAGTGAGCAGATTTCTTTGATTTAGCGGGGTCTCTGGCTTACATTCACTTCCAGCCAGCAAATTCGTCAACAGCTACCAGCAAAGCGTTTGACCCTGACCCCTGGCCTTGTCCACGAAGGTGAGGCAACCATTGTCTGCATAGAACCCCCTGACATCGTCCACGCTCTTTTTCTCCTTGCCGGGGGTTTTTAGGGGCACGTATCCCCTGACAACTGTGCGAAATATCACAGGCCCCGTAATGCAAGAACTACATCATACATGTAGATAGAAGTAATTAATATGATTGAATCTGTATATTTCATTGATGTGTGGCTATATTGCAAATCTACATGTGCAAATGGCGTATATGTAGATATACAGGTCCCTATCGTCTAAGTTGGTAGACTGTGGTAGACGCAGACCGAGGGACTGGGAGAGGCATTTTCACCTCATCAGCCACTGCGCTTGGCCCACGGGGTGCCAGCTGACTGGTGAAACACAAGAAACATGATGGATTAAGCAGTGAAACTAGATAAATCTCAACAACTTTGATGCACTAAGTATTGAGCAATCAAAAGGGCAACAAGGGTCAATGAATCAATGAGTTGATTAGTAGTTGAACCGGTCAAACATCGGAGTTGCAGTAAGGATAGAATGGGCATATAATCAACAAAGTGGGAGCATTCATGAGGAAACAACTGATTGTTGGTTTCCATCAAAAAAACATGACGGAGTTGGCACTGAGGAAGCTACGTGGATGAACGTGGATGTGCAACCCAGCTAGTAGGTGGGTTGTGATGATATTATAGCTCAGGGTCTAATATAAATGGATTATTAACCGCGTACCAATTTGGATTCGCTGAGGTTTTCTTTCATTTGAGAAGAACTATGTTTGAACAGAAGATCAATATTTAAAGAAAACACATATTTGAACCACCAGCTAAGGAGGGAACAAATTCATGGGGTACGCAAAAACACCTTTTGGGGCCATGGGTTTATTTTGAACATTCATGAGGTACCAGTACAAAGAGGCAGTTTCAATTAAAAAAACACATTGAAACACCTTTCAAGATCTTGTCTTGTGCTCGCATATCCATTCTCATTCCACAGAGCAATGATGTTTCGGTTTCCCAAGCAGGGAGGTTCGGATCGTGTCACATGGCCAAGCCAAAGCAAACAAGGTTGCTTCCAGCCAAACCAAGAAAAATCAATTGGGACCCCTGAAAATTAGCACATGATTAGTCTAGTTCATATCACATAAAATTAGATAAATGGAAACACTTGCCTAGCACGGTGATTCTGGGGGTTTACCCCACTTCTTATCTGCAGTCCCAAATTTGGCAATTTCCACACGAGGTTCGATGGTCAAATGACTAAAAGATCCCAATTTCTTGATGGTGAAATGAAACCAATCCTGCAGGTTCAATAGGTAAAAACCCCAGCTTTGTGTTGGGCAAAAGCAACCTCCAAACAAAGCAACTACACTACATCAAGTCATCAAGCTACCACTATTTTAGTAACGTGGTAAACCCAATTTCATAAACCACCCCCATTCCATAACCATTTTGATTGGGACTAACCCTGCATCCCCAAGTGATCCAAAGTGACCGTCTCCCATGGGGACGTCTTATCTCCTGGAGTGTGGTCCTTGGGAGCCAATGGCTGAATCTAACGGCATCAAACACTTGGGACGCAACTGATTCTGGTGATCTAAACATCAATCAACGGCAAAAAAGGAGGATATAAACTGGAGAAGCCACGATAATCCCATCTAAATCTTCAGTAACGTTCGCTAGAGGTGTTTGGTAGTTTTAATATAAACACCATAAATGGTACTGTACTTTGTCGAAGTTTGACGAACCACGCTTCAGATGAGAGTTTCGTTCCTCAAAGAAGTCCAGTCCTGCACTGAAACAAACATGACAGCATTGAGAGGGAGGGGATCACTGGATCCCTTTGGATCCCTTTGGATCCCTTTGGTACTTTGGCATCGCCATGGAAAATGCTTCGTTTATAGTTACGTCAAAGTAGAACGAAAACTATTATATGGGTTAACCAAATCATCTATCAATGGCTTATTATAGTTATTATATGGTTGATCGGTGATTTACCGATGAATTGAACTTATGTCAAACGACCCTTGTCGGCTATGGAAGGGATCACCCTCTGAGACCAGCGGTCCGGTCAGCGGCCCAAACTCGTGAATAGATCCACTACATTTCACCAGGTTTCCGCTTGCGGGTTATTTTATTTCAAATGATTGGGGGACGGGATTATCATGGAATCAAGAGAAATTGAATAGCTACTAAATTTTAGACTCAACTAAGCATTTCTAGTGATGGTGACATAATTATGTCACTTATGTCAGTTGAACAGTCATGCTCTCTGATCAAGCAGGTCAATCGGTCAATCAATTCCATCCTCGAATCACCGTTGACGTGGCCATGTCAATCCCAATTTTGACCAAAGAGAAAAACAACTCATAGAGGTCCCCAAAAACACTATATATATATATATTGGAATTTAGAACTCTCGACAATTACTGTATATGTATATATATATAGTTTGTTTTTTTTTGTAAATCCCAAATATGTTTTTTTTTTTCGGTACAGTTGTTCCAGTTTAACACACTATACATGATATGACCTTCAGAATTTCCAAATTGTCCGATTGTTGTGGCCAAGTTTCATCATTATCTGGGCGGATGGACTGTGCCACTTCAGCTCCTTTCATCTTCATCACCCCACTTCCTGGCTGGTTGAAACCATCACGTGGAGATCATCAGTTCAAAATCAGAGAATGATTTGTTTTTGGTTGCTGGTAGTCATGGGGAATCAGCCAAAATATGTTTGAAAACAACATGTTTTTTGTCTTTAAACCATCAGGCTCTGGATGTTTAAATGATTTATTTAAACACATATATCATGATATGATATGCATATATTTGCATATACAATCCACATATGTATATATGTTGACATCTATTTTGATTCCACTGAGTCAGGTTGGACATGGTTGATTGCATATTTTGCTGTCTTTCCGGTTTTTCTAGTTCCATGGTCCAAGAATTGATATGTTTTGATCCGATCATTGCCCCATCCAAGGCTTCATCAATACGCCCATGGAGGTTACCTCCCACCTACGGCCTTGGGATCAGCTCAGAATGACCCTGGGATGAAAACCCTTCCTGAGCATGGCATTCGGAAGCCTAAGACTTTAGGCTAAAACACATTTTTAAGACTATTTGGAGTGTCTAGGTGTAAGTGTATATATATACACATACACATAGATATACATGTAATATATATGTATATACATATATTTATATTTATGCATATTATATATATATATATATACATACATATACATTTGCACATATAATCACATATACATCTATATATATATTATATATATTATATATATATATGGGAAAAAATGGTAGAAGGGGGAAGCTAGGACAAGACAGGTTGTAGGTCAGGTGGGAGGTTGTTATGTTTTTGTTCAATCTTGTAATCTGAAATGTTTGACTGTTTCTTTTTGGTTATATTGCTATATATATAAATGTTTTAGGTTGTTGTAATAATGTTTGGTTTCAATGAGGGTAGGTTTTGTTGAGGGTGTTTTGCCTGTTATGTTTTTTATGTTGTTGTTCAATGTTTCTTCCTTATCTTTG
>Ga0126342_10005871_pt1 | contig 21608 bp, 21 predicted proteins | sample Cyp1metagenome_FD_92528 | JGI IMG/M metagenome (GOLD analysis project Ga0126342, IMG submission 92528) | Coral microbial communities from Lord Howe Island, Old Settlement Bay, Australia - Cyphastrea 1 metagenome | ecosystem: Host-associated > Invertebrates > Cnidaria > Coral ... | reverse complement strand
TTGATGATAGTTGATGATAGTTGATGATAGTTGATGATTGATTTTCTTGCGTTCAGAGGTACTTCTTGATCAGCTGGTAAGTTATATATCTTGCTTAAACCATGTTTCGGTTGATAGTTGACGTAAAACATCACTTGGTTGATAGTTGATGTTTTATTGTCTTGGTTGATCAGTTGATTTAACTACGCCGTTTCCACCAAACATGGGATGTTTCACCGTACCACACAAACATCATCGGAATCCTATCTCTTGACCAGTTAGTTATACTTATAGTTGGTCTATAAGATACTATAACTAGGTTGCTAGTTGCCTATATCTTGGCGGCTCAATGTTGATCAGTTGGTCAATTATACTGGTTTATAACCGCAGTGTTGGTTGATAGTTGACTGACAAACCTATTTGTGTCGGACAGTTTGCATAAAGAGGTGGGAGTCGTGATGTTCTTTCCTTAGGGATGATATTATGGTATATATATACACTGTATATTGATGTATTGTCACCTTTCATTTGGTGAAAGATGACAAACATATGGAGAATATATATAACTATTTTGCATGGATGTATAAATATTGTGCCCCTTGGCTGAATAGATTGTTTTCTCTAATCTTTGCCGTTCAACCTTTTCATTGGAACACAGCGGCCTCCAAGCGGATGAATGATTGTGTATTCTTGATCATGTTCATGTACTATTTACTATTTGGACATAATAGCTATGTAACATTGGAATTACTATCTGGGTTGGATATTTACTATTTGGACATAGTAGGACATAGATGATGGAATTTGCCAATTCGCCAGTCCTGACGGTGGAAGGGATTTCCGTCTCGCAATCCCCATTTGTTGGTCGGGCCCCCTAGACATGTGTGTTGATTTAAGGCGACGCTAACTACTGTAGGATTTATGGTAGATATATCTGTAGTAAGATGGGGTTCTAAACCAACTTACCATCCAGCTAAGATAGACCCTGCCAAAGGGTTGGAAGATTAGTTTTCACTAAATTAAATACTGGCCATTTGCAGGGTCTATGTTAATTTACGAGAGGGTGTGACTTGGGCCTTCCTGTATTAAGCCCCATTTTACTCGTGTCATCTTTACCGAGACCAGGAATTGTGAGGAGTTCATGGACCCGGTCACTGTATTGACCTGTGAAACTGCCACGACGTGTATCGGTTGCGGTCACCATTTCTGGTGTTCACTCCCCATTTGTTTCTGTGTTTGATTTACATAATATGCATTATTGTACGTACGTATATATATATATATACACATGCAAATATATATATATATATGTATGTAATGCATATATATATATATATTATTATTATTTTTATTGTTATTATTATTATACGTGTATATATGTATATATATATGTGTGTGTTGTCGGTGAATATCCTGGTAGATCCCTGCAAGAACGCTTGGTTTCTACAGGTGAAAGACCTTGCAGTAGAAGCGCAAAATGCGCAGAGTCCACTGCAGCTGCAGGTTCAGCCGAAGGGGAATAAGATTTTGGGGATCTCCTTCATCAATCATGGACATTTCAAAGGTGAAAAACGAGGTGTGAAACCATTGGATTTGGAGCTTCGAGGTGTTCCTCTATTCGGACAAACTCATGTACAGTATGTAAAACACGATCATTTATGAAGTGTAAATCATAACATGTCCCACAATGCAAAACTCCGCTTTGGAGGTATAAACTCTCTGCCGCAAAAAGATCCAAAAAGGGGGATAAAATCGGGTTAGTACTGTAATTGAATGTGTTGGACCTGTTCATTTTGGTATCGTTTCTTAGGGTGTTTGTTATTGGGGGTGGGATAAAACACAGCTGCCGGGATACCACACTTGATGATCTGGAAATGGCAAAGGTAGATTTTTTCGTATATTTTGGCTATCATTGCACCACTTACAATTGCAATCCCCAATAGTCATCAACTATCCTAGTTGCATGGGGTCCTAGCCCTTTACAAACTTCCAGGTGCAGCATCTCTCTTCACTCTTGCAGCAGCTGAACCTTGTTTCGCCCATCCCCAGCACGGTGCCTCCTGTGCTGACCACAGTGACCGTGGCAGCGGAGGGGCTGGCGACGCAGCGGCCCTTCGTGCTGAGAGAGGCCATGAGTTGCCTCAGTGGGCAGAGGATCCTGGATTTCATGCCGCGACTGATGATGGCCTGCGGTAGGGAGGTTGTGACCTACGAAGTGCAACGGACTGGAGGGTGGAAATATGGGAAAGGGAAGGGGGGTTGGAGGGAAGGTTCAGCATCTCTATTGAGATGAAATCATTTGGAGCTATTGCATGCTATCGTTTCATATCTACCCATTATAGCTCCCCATAGTTCCAAAATGTTCACCCCTCCAGGACGGCTTCGGCTGAAACTTTGGCGGCCCCCTTGGCGCAGTATATCCAACAGCTGCAGCGCAGCGAAGGTGGGGCGGCCTACTTCATGATGTCTGACCGCCTGCTGGACCACCCTGAGCTTTCGGATCTCCTTGCCGTGCCTGAGGGCTTGGCAGCTGCAGGTGGGGAAATGGGGGCAATCATGGAAGATTTGAACGTTGAGGGAACGGATTATTCATTTCATGAAATGGCCCATTGTAATGATGGTTAATTCATCTAGTAAACCCAACATTACAAGCCTCCCGTGATGGTTTGTTATATTTATTTCTGGCCAAATCGGGAATGGTTTTCATGGTTTTTTGGTTGATTTGAAGTACCAATTCCTAACTCCAAGTCAAGACTGGCTTGTGGTTTCCACATGTTTCAACCCCGGGAAAATATGATAAAATATGAGTCAACTATAGCACTCCCAAAAAAGATTGATTTCAACAAGATCATACTAAAAATGACTGGTAAAGCGAAACTTTTCTGAGTCTTTTTGGGGGTCACTACACACGCTGTACCCCAATCCTGGGGCCTGGGGTATCTACCCCAGAAAAAATGGGGATCAACCTATTAAAATCTATTCAAAAGCAACCGTTTTACGTGGATTTCGAGTCACTAAAAACATTTAACATCATTTCACATCATTTAAACATCATTTCACATCGTTTAACACCTCTCCTATCGTTCCCTACTTGATTTGATGCGCCTGGACCGGGGCCGGGAGGTGTTGAGTTTCAGCTGCCCTCCCTGGCGCTGTCGGGGCGTCGCTGGTTACAGGTGGGGGGCCAGGGAGCTGCCACGCGATTGAGCCTTGGTCGATGGGAAGCCTTGAACTGGAACATTTTGTCAATTTGATGGAATTTTTGGCAATTATAATGGGATTTATGGGAAATATATAATTAAAGGGTTTCATGGGATTTATCAGTCTAACTGGGTGTAATAATATGGGAATCTAACAGGGAAAATGATGGCAATATTAGGGGACATATACCCTTTGGCAAACTAACAGTTTGCAAACTTGATCATGGACCATTTAGTTCGATGATTTACCGTTTTAACAATGGTGATTTTCCAGTTCGCTATGTTGAATTATATACCAGAGAGTAGTTTGATAGGATAATGGGATATAGATGACACATAGACAGGATTAAACAAAATGGACTATACGGAATATACATAGGACAATAAATGGATAAACGGGACAATCATGGGACATAGAATGGGATATGGAATGACACATATGGGACACACATATATATATATGTAGGTGCAATAAAACTATGTATGATATATATATATATACACATATATATATATATAACATATATATATATATATCTACACAGTATATATATATTATATACACTCTGGGATAATATATGATAAAACCAATATATAGGTAGATGATAGTTAGTGATGAGAATAAATGGTGACAATAATGGGATAATAATGATGGGATATAAATCACAATTTCTTATCATCTACCTGTTGGTTTTAATAGGGATGATAATGGGATAGTGATAGGACCTGCTAATGATTCATGTCCCGTTTGATTACCACCTGGCTGGAAGATCCACGAAAAAACGGAGCTTCGAATGAGACACTCAACTATCAATGGTTGAGTTTCCAGTGCCATGTTTGATTACCCGATTGTAAAGATCACCAATTCTGCTGCCTATAACTCCTGGAGATCTCTCCAGTATTTATGGTTCAAGATCTCAATTTTGAGTGAGTGGTCAAAGATGGGGACTTGGCCCCTTTTTCTTGCGTCACATGAACATTTCTGTGGAATAAATCCCTTTTTACTGCAAAAACACACATTCTTTTTTCCCCAACAGCGTAAGCTAATGGGGTCTTCAGCCCAGAATAGCTCCGGTGTGCGCTGGTGCAGGCGCCGGGTCAGGTTCAACGAGGTTCTGGAGAAGGTTCCGAAGGTTCCGGAGAAGGTCTGGGGTGCTTTGGTGCAGAGCCAGGTCAGGTTCAACAGGGTTCCGGAGAAGGTTCCCGAGAAGGTTCCGGAGAAGGTTCCGGGAGGCTTTGGTGCAGAGCCCGGTCAGGTTCAACAGGGTTCTGGAGAAGGTTCCAGGAAGCCTTCGACCGTCTCCGGAACCTTCTCCGGAAATTTGTTGAACCTGACTTGAGGCTTTGGTGCAGAGCCAGGTCAGGTTCAACAGGGTTCTGGAGAAGGTTCTGGAGAAGGCTTCGGAAATGCACCAGGTCAGGTTCAACAGGGTTCCGGAGAAGGTTCCGGTGAAGGTTATGGGAAGCCTTGGCGCAAAGCCAAGTCAGGTTCAACAGAAGGTTCCGGGAGGCTTTGGTGCAGAATCAAGTTCAACAGGGTTCCGGAGAAGGTTCCGAAGGTTCCGGAGAAGGTCTGGGGTGCTTTGGCACAGAGCCAGGTCAGGTTCAACAGGGTTCCGGAGAAGGTTCCCGAGAAGGTTCCGGAGAAGATGTGGGAGGCTTTGGTTTTGGAGAAGGTTCCGGGAGGCTTTCAGGTTCAACAGGGTTTCGGAGAAGGTTCCGGAGAAGGTCTGGACGCTTTGTTGCAGAGCCAGGTCAGGTTCAACGGGGCTCCGGAGAAGGTTCCGGAGAAGGGTTCCAGGAAGCCTTGGTGGAAAGCCAAGTCAGGTTCAACGGGTTCCGGAGAAGGTTGCAGAAGCCAAACCAGGTCAGGTTCATTTAACTCACGCAAACCCAGCTGAGGTGTTTCCAGCGCTTGGCTTCCCAGCACGCTTCAGAAAGATTTGTAAAAATAAAATTTTGCGGCTGTTGGGGATACCACGGGATACCACCGAAGCTTATCCTAGTTCAAGTCCAGATTTTCGGTATCATGGTTGAGCAATGTTGAGCATGAGTTGCCATGATGTCAAGTAATTATTTACTACTGGATTGGAACCAAATCCCGAAAGAAACTCCAATCATTAGACGAGTCAAGCAGATTGGATCAACTCAACTGCCGTGTCGGTCTTGGCAGCTTCAGGAAGAAAGATCCTGTGGTGGCTGGCACCTGGCACATGCTGGTCCTAGGCCAGCTGGCGCGAGTTTTATGGGAAATCCATTACTTTTATCGGTTCTGAAAATGGGGGATATCCCCAAATAGCAACTTTAAGAAAGGGAACATTTCATGATGATACAGTAATCCATTGGCTTGGGGGTAGCCAATTTTCAGACTAACCCGCATCACTTTACATCTACTGTATGTGGACCACAGACTATAGATCATGTTCCTACCTGATTTCCCCGTCTTCGAACAACAAGGGTTTTGCATGATTTCGCTGGAAATAGCATCCGCAAGTGGGAATTCCCATTGCTTAGATTAGCAGAGGGAACTGGTAGTCGTTGGTGGATGACCTTCCAAAATTGTTTTGAAGAATTCTGGTGTTTTGGCCCATGGTCCTTTTGAAATCATCTCCCGGCTTTGTTTCCCCGGACATTCTCCAAGCTGCGATTTGGATCTGGGTCCAGATTGTAAGGTTCAATGCGTAGTGATGGGTTGGGAGAAAATTTGATCCATGTCCATCATGTCCATGTCATTAAACAAGTTTTATTCAGACAAATTTGGGATCAACGTCAAGGGACGGCAGATATCTACTGTACTTCTGCTTCGCCATGGTGCCCCGAATCATCACGTTTCGAATGTCTCCGAAGAGCTAAATTCATAAAGTTTAGCCGCGCTCCGTTCAGAATTGTAAAGGGTATGCTCCAGGTATCATGGACATGTTTCCAGTCTGAAATATGTCCTTTATCGAAATTTATACAGCCTTTTTGGTTGGAAATTCCCAGTGCTGGGATGGTGAATTAAAGATAGGAGATGGTCATAGTCGAGTTTACCTCCACATCGCTGGCATATGTCTGAGGATATACTGTATTGTATATATATATGGATATATATATATATATATATATATGGATGTATGATGATATATGATGTGTATTGATATTCTCTGTACACATAACTAACATATGAAGTAGACTCAGTAAAGCATCTCAGGAAACAGGAGACCTTAGGAGACCATTGAGATCCTAAGTAGGATCATCCACAACGGGGCGTGGGCCAGGTCGAGTTCGTTGGGTTTTTCTGCCGCCGGATGGAACAACATCGCACAGCCAAAGCTGCTGGGGCGAGCAGACGTCCCAGGAGGGATTTCAGATGGGAGAAGTCAAGCGCCCATTTTTTGGGGGGAACTTGCCCTCTGGTTATTTAACACTATTTAATATAACTATGGAAAATTGCCAATTTTAGGTGATATATGCTGATTTATCTATATATTTTGGTGATTTTCCATAGCTGCGTCAAATTACCAGAGGGTGACGTGATCTAGCCTCCAGTATGAGTTAAGATAAATATGGAAAAGCCCCTACCATCCCCTCTCATGAGTTGGGGGTTGAAAGGCTACATTCCTCTACATAAAAAGCGGTGACTCTCATGGTCGAACTGTCAGTTCGGGGGTTGGTAGAACATGGTAGAACCATACCCATCATTTTCCATACATAGCACAATTAAAATGGAAGTAAAGGTGTATGGTATGGGTCTATATAATAATATTCTATGATATTCTATAATATTCTATAGTATTCTATAATATTCTATAATGACATAGACCCAGGGATCGAGGTTTGGGGTTATAATATACAATATTGTATATATATATAATGATAATATTATGATAATGATATAGAATATAATCCCATGGGTTTTCATTTAATCCTTTGGTAGACCCAGGAGGATGGCGTCACCGCGCATCCTGATTGCCTTTCCATCACCCAGGAAATGGGCGAGGCGAGATGCCGCATGTTTTATGGGTAAAGCAACTGCAGGGTGGGGAAAGGCGTTCGCATGTATGGATTATCTATCTAGATATGTGTACGTATATATATATATATATATTCAATCTTTATCTATACAGATATTACACATGTAATATGTAAATATGTGTATTTTTTGTTGATCATAACCAAACAATGATGGTACTGGTAGGATAGGTTAAACAACTGATTTTTTCTTTGCCATTGATGGGGGAAGTGTTCAAATAGAGATTAAACATACATGAAGCAACATTAATTAAACGGACCAAGTTTTATGTATGTAAAAGATACGACTCGTTTGCTGGATAGAGAGAGAAGACTGGCTGGGAAAATTCATTGTTTTCGCGTGCTGGTTTTCTGGCTGAACTTGGAGGGCTTCGATTGGCACGTTAGTTGAAGAGGGAGTAGATCTTTTCAGACAGAACCGATTTTTTGTACATACATTTGGACACTTTGGAAATCCCTGCATATAGTTTTAGATGGAGTAAATGCTGATAGATCCAAAGGCCCCCCAGCATGTTCTCTCAATTGTGCTATCTGACAATTAGTCACAGAGTTCTCGAAGGCTTCTTCAGATCGTGCTATTCTTGAACGTATCGTTGTTGCTTCCTAGCGTCACAACTCACAACCACGGAGATTTGGTTGATGGACCAAGCAAAGTCTGAAGATAACCCAGAAACAACATGAAACAACCACACCACACCTGAAACTCCTGGCGGAATTCGTGGAGAAAAGGGTAGTAGCAGCCGGCTAGCCAAGGGTCAGCCAGATTCTTGTTGGTGAATCCCAAGTCTGTTGGCGATCGTTGTTTTGTGGCAGGAACATCATTCTTCAGGGTGCCACGTTTCGGAGATTTATGCCACTCTTCCGTGTCAGTTTTTCCACTTTCTGATGATTCTATCCCCATGTTTGTTGGTTCCGAACTCCCCGGTTACCCTCTGGTTATGTCAAACATAGCTATTGAACATGGCCATAGAAATAGTGGTTTTTCCCATGAAATTTGGTGGATCTTTCCATAGTTATGTTACCCTCTGGTGAACTAACATAGCAATGGAAAATCACCATTCTTAATGGGAAAATCCACTATACATAGCCATTTTCCATAGTTATGGGACAGTTCACCAGAGGGTAAATCATGTTGAATCCAAGCGTTTGATCTTTCTTTGGATGGAAAAACACTCCGCCAGATTTTCACAGAGACCCTGCCATAAAGCAAGGGGGCGCCTGGAAGATGAGTGAAACCACGAAACATTGGCAGTTTTCAGGGTCTACCCTCTGGTGAACTAACATTTTGCTATGGAAAATGGCTATGTATAGTGGATTTTCCCATTAAGAATGGTGATTTTCCATTGCTATGTTAGTTCACCAGAGGGTATGTTAAATAGCCAGAGGGTAAATCTCCATTTTCTTCACCAGATGATAATCCACTGGAATTTCAGACAAAGCGAGATGCCATATCAAGTTGGTTAGTTATATCCCATTTACATGTCCATCAATATTTCTCCTTTGGTTATTTATAAATGAACACATATACACATACATGTATGTGTATATATATATTGGTGTTTTATATAATTAACACCCATATCAGCACCATATATCATATATCATATATATATATCATATATCATATATCATGATAAATACTATGTATTAACACTATAGTATATTCCAATAGATATATTACACTATAGTATATTACATTAAATACTATATATATATATGTATAAATACTAGTAATATTCCATAACCCATAGACCTTAAAGTGGTACTCGCCAGGTGCTGGTGGTGCCTCCTGGCTGGTGGCATCAGCTGAGCTTTGAGGATCGGGTGCTGTCCATCAGCGCGCAGCGCCTCGTCACCGAGAAAACGACGAGAGTTCGCGATGGAATGAAGGGCGGATTCATGGGAAAACCATGGAAAAACCATGGAAAACGCCATGGAAAATGGAAAAACCATGGAAAAACCATGGAAAAAGCCATGAAAAATGAAAAAAAAGGTGATTTTACTGGGAAACAAGGGGACTTCACTGGGGATATGCTTGGGAAACCATCTTGAAGACTTGATATTTGAGATAAGGCTCTAAGTTTCTAAGAAAAACTGCTGTAGTTACTATCACTTATTATACAACCAAGATAAGACTGGTATATAAACTGAATCATCATGAATCTCATGGTGGTGGCCTCACCACCAAAACCCATGACGGTAATGGAAATCATCCCAACATGGTGTTCAATCTGGGTTGGCTTGTAGAAACTGACTGGATGAACTAGGTTTCACATACTATTCCAATGCATCCTAATATAGGTAATCCTAATGATTCCAGTGTGCGTTTCTATTTTCCATGGATTTTGGGAACCACTTGTGCCATACTCGCGGAACGGATCCCATTTTCTGGGAAACTTCACCAGTTTCGGAGAAACAGATCCAACTGTGGGAAGACCATATGAATGTAGCTGAGTTGGCTAAACATAATACCCTTCACTAAACCAACATAGCCCCTGCCAAAAAAGGGGTGGACACATTAGTTTCCACTATTTTTTTGACTATTTTCAGGGTCTAAGTTAATATACTGGAGGGTAACCCCCAACAAAGAATGTCTGTTTCAGCTCCTAAGAATGACCAGCCATTGACATGTCTGGGTCAAGGTCCCAAGATAACAAAGATAGGGCACCCCAGAATCGTATCATCATTTTCCCGAGTCAAGTGACATCAAGTGGCTATTTGGGGCTAAATTCTCGTTTTCAGTCAGACCGCTCAGCGTATCATATGGTTGATTAGTTATACGGTAACGACATTTAAATATGTGGAGGGCGGGCCAGAACGCGAGGCCCCGGAGGTAGTATGAAATACCTGTTCGTATATTTAGAAGTCCTTATATTTAAATGTCGTTACCGCATATATATATATACATATACATATATATATATTATGTAATGTATAATCATGTTATATCCCATTGAATCCGATGTAGAAGATCCCCAAATCCCATGATCCCTCCAATGCATCGCAGCCATCGGGGGCGGGGAAATGGTCCATTGGAACCGAGGTTTCTAGCGCAGGAACACGTGCCGCTGGTGTACAAAGAATTGCAGCTCTTAGGGAGCCTTGGCCGTCAAGGCGAAGGTCGGCAGAGGGAAGGTCGTCATAAATGGGAGACTCTGGGTGTAGATCACTGGAGATCATATGCCATATATTATTTCACTTCGATATTGATCTATTTGATCATTTTATGTCATTTCATTCCTTTCTATGCCAGTTCAGTAAGCTGAGAAATGAGATCAGGGATTTTTCTCAGAATTGGTTGAAGGAACGATTGACAGGAAACCATGGCGGTGTGCGACACTAATAGAAGTGCCTGCCTGCCTGCCTGCCTGCCGGGGTCCTTCGGCGAGTCCGTTGGTTTCGCCCATTTCCACACTTGGAAGACTTTTCTGGTAACTAGGCCGACTTTTGGATTTCTATGTTTGAAATCCTGAAGTCTCAAGTATGAATGGCTTATCAAACTTATCATCCCACTTATCATCCCAGCTAATTTCACTTAAATCTGATATCCCAAGAAAATGAACTTAGAGACTTGGGGACCGTCCATCGCTCCTGGCAACTTGGACCAAGGGCTGACGCTGATGTCACAGAATGGCTTGCCAAGAAGGCAGCTGAAACTCCTGGAGCTTACCATTGAACAATCGATTGGGAACGCCTCCATTGGGCCATATTGGGCCCATTCTGGATTGTTAACCCGGAGGTTTATGGAGGTTTCCATAAATGGGGGTACCCCTTAAAATAAATGGTTTATACATGTTTACAATGGAAAACCTCAAACAAAAATGGATGAGAACTAGGGGTACCCCCATGATTCACTTCTCCGGTGAAATCGTCCACAATCCATGGTGATTTCACCTATTTCTTTTGGTTGAATAACAACCCATGAATATAAATCACTTTCAAATCACCATGAATCACATATAAATCACCATTAATCACATATAAACATATAAATCACCATTAGTCACCATTAATCACATATAAATCACATATAAATCACATATAAATCACATATAACTCACATATAAATCACATATAACTCACATATAAATCACATATAAATCACATATAAATCACATATAAATCACTATTAACCACTATTAATTCATCATCAATCGTCGTTTTTCTTGGGGAACTGCCGTCCCACGTCCCACGGCCAGGCGCCGGATCTGGCCGCCGCGGAGCGGAGCTCGGCGATGTGGAGCGCCCAAAAAATGCGTGGCTGGGATACCATGCGACGTGGCTGGGAAAGCCCCCAGAAACCATGGAAAGCCATGGAACAGGGAAAATCTACCCTCTGGTGAACTAACATTTTGCTATGGAAAATGGCTATGTATAGTGGATTTTCCCATGAAAAATGGTGATTTTCAATAGCTATGTTAAATTACCAGAGGGTATGGGAAATTGAATGGAAAAATGGAGGCTTAATTATAGCTGGGAAAATCATCGAAGCAAGTGGATGTTCTTTTAGCCATGTTTGATTACGGGAGGTGAACAGGCTTTTGAAAGAGGCTTTGTCCATTGGCCATAGCTTTTAACATGATTTTACCACCATCTTGAATGCGGATTCAACTGTTCAATGATGGTTGACGGTTGATTGATTGGGATTTCTGTAAAATGATAGCTATGTTAGTGGGCTTCCTTCTATGTAGGAAACCTTGAGTGCTGTAAAATGATAGCTATGTTAGTGGGTTTCCTTCTATGTTGGATTTCCTAGTAAACATGAATCATGAGTTGGAATAGTTGGATGAGAACTTGCGGTTCCGCAATTTCAGAAATCCCACAATGCACAGGGTCAACATCGGGTACCCCAAGCATTCGATGATGTGGCCAGTTCACCAGCTAAAAAACTTCGCTCAGATTGATGGCCCAGCTGCTTGATGCACTAGTACCTAGGAAGAAACCCGGCCAGCTGGAAACTCCGCTATTTGCAGATCACTTTCCTGTGCGACATTTGTGGTCTTTAAGGGTATCGGGTAAGAGGGTTTCGGGTCAATTGGAGTGTTCCTTTCAGGGTCGTTCCAAACAAGTTAAAACATTAAACCATTTAAACATAAAACTGTTTAAACACGTTTAAAGCTCCGGTCCATATGTTATGTTAGAACTGTTTAAATATATTCATTGGAGCGGCCGGATCTTGTGACCTTACTTTGACGTGTAAAGCATGTTAAAACGTGTTCAAACAAATTTAAACAGATTTCCACATTTGAAAGTTGGCGGCCGGGAAGACTCACATGTAATAAGAAGAACGGGTGAGCAAGAAAGAAGCACCAGGGCGATGTCACTAGCAGATTTATCAGTGCTTGATTCTGCAAGTGCGCATAGTCTCATGCGGTTGGGCCCCCTACTACCCCGGATTGGTTTCAGCTTTAAGCATTATCGGTTAAACATCGTTTAAACAAAAAATGTTTAAACCGTGTAAACCAACCCTGGACCCTAGGCCCAACCCTGGTTCCTATCCTACTTACATATTACCACCAAAGATGTATGTCAATTAGATGATTTTAGATGGTTACATAAGGATCATTTTTGCTCTTTAATCGGTTGAAATTGGGTACCCTACCAAAACAAACTTGGAGGGTAAATTACCATGTCAATAAATAGTCTTGCACACGCAACCACACATTGATTGCATTTGAACATGGATATTAATCGTGGTTGTATTGACTCTCGAACAGGGGTTAGTGTCCACAAGCATAGCACCATTTGATAAATGGGCAGTTGAGCGATAGCATTAATCATGTGATTGGAGGCAAACCTTCTCATGATACACAGACATTCGAAACCTTATCAGTTAAATGTGTTTCAAATCACTCACCCTGCAGATCAATTTAATTTGGCCTTTATCAATCATTAAATGACAACATTTGTGGATGGCTCAAAATTATGGAACATATGGATAGTGATAGTATTTTATCAAAGCGTATGAATGAATACTCAAACTTAGCCTCCGGCACTCAAACATACTAGTAGCAATTGGACATCCCCCATTTATAGTTGATTTTCACAGCTATAAACCTCCATTTATAGAGGATTTTCCAGCTAGCCACGTTTGATTACCAGAGGGCAATCATCATTTATCACCATTAATTAATTATCATTAGCAGCCATGATTCACAACTATTCACCATTGTTAATCATCATCATGATTAATCATCATCACCATCATCATCATGATTAATCATCATCACCATCATCATGATTAATCATCATCACCATCATCATCATGATTAGTCATGATTAGTCATGATTAATCATCATCACCATCATCATCATCATGATTAATCATCATCATCACCATCACCATCATCATCATCATCATCATCACCATCATCATCATCATCACCATCATCATCATCACCATCATCATCATCATGATCATCATCACCATGATTAATCATCATCACCATCATCACCATCATCACCATCATCACCACCATCATGATCATGATCATCATCATCATCATCATCATCATCACCATCATCATCATCATCATCATCACCATCATCATCATCATCATCATCATCACCATCATCATTATTAATCATCATCACCATCATCATCATCATGATTAATCATCATCACCACCATCATCATCATCATGATCATCATGATCATCATCATCATCACCATCATCATCATCATCATCATCAACCATTCTCAATCATATAAATATACTACAGCACCCCTTTATGGAAGCCAATTTTGCCAATTGGCAACGCCGCCGGCCGGCGCCGACCGTGACGAGGCCGGCGAGGTCGGCGAGGGGTGACGGGGATGATCTAAGCAATGCTTACGTGAAGAAACCGAGAAAAAACGGGAAGTTAGTGATGACTTGTGATGATATTAGTGTTTTATATGATCAGATAAAACATGATAAAACACTATAAAACATCACAAATCATCAGATGATTATGTTTTTATCAAGTGTGATGATATTAGTAGATTAGCGATTCTGATGATCTGACTTCATGACCTTTTTCGTAAGACCTAAACATAAGGATTAATATTTGGATATTGCAATTTTCATCAATTTTCTTAATATTAGCAAATTAGTGATACATCTTCATATTTGCAGATCAGATTGAAGTGATTATTAATGATTTAATCTGCAACCATGACGGTTTAATGTTTGTGTTTTTAGACATAGGGATTGATCGATTCTGCAAAAAACATGATATGTTGCCCACGAACATGAGGATAAACTTGCAAACATGGGCCTGTAGTAGTTTTTAGAGGAAGGAAGGCAAAGACTCCTATGACATGGAAAAGGAGCAACCCGGAACATGTTCTTTTCCGGTACATGTAAACAGACATATGACCACACTTTATGTATTTGGATAGATGATGCAGTTTCAATGTTTACTGGTATGTAAGTATGATTATATATATATATGCACACATGTATGCATTTGTGTATACGTGTATGTATATTAAAAATAAACATTTATATATGTATATATTTGGATAATATTGTATGTACATATACACATTATATGCACGCATCTACATTCACAATGTATACACACATATACGTATATATTATACACATACTGCTTGGGAACACTTTCAGGTGGCCATCAAATCTTGCACCAGAAGGCGGGCATAGCTGCTTTTGAATCATCTTAGTGTCACGGGACCTGCTTGTTCAGTAAATGTGCGCAGTGTTCCAGACAATGGACCAGACCAGTGTTTGTTTTGGAACGTCACTGGGCTAGTTGAAGTTTACATCTTGACGAAACCATGGCTTGCCACCTATTTGGGTTGTCTGAAAATAGGGGATACCCTATTCCATCCACTGGCTTAATCGTAATTTTCTCTATGATGACCATAACTGCGGGGTAAATCCACAATTTTCAGACACACCCGGGATTGCCGCAAGTGGTGGAGATTCACGCATTGAGAAAGCCTCAGGCCCACCCGGGTTCACCCTTTTCTTGTTGGTTCAATCCCGCGTTTTGTCGGTTGACATCCCCTTGTTTGACTGCTGCTTGTTCTAAGTTGCCTTCATCTCTGGTTGGTGGTTTCGATTGTGGTTCATCGTTTTTGGCATTTTTGTCCCTAAAAATGGGATAAGCATAGGAACTCCCCAAAATAGGAAAAAACAGAGTTTGGCTGGGTTTTGCTAAAATCTCTCATATTTGGGGATTTTTTGGGATGCAGTAATGACTCATATTATTCTGAAAGTCTCCGTATCAGTGATTGCTCCAGCGTGCTGGGATGATCCCGACAATGCGCAAATGGGGACTGGGATGTACCCCGATCTAAGGTCACTGGAACATCTGATCAAACTGCTAGGGGTATTTCTATGTATCCATGCTAGATGTAGCCCGGTTGCAAATCAGGCACATCTAAAACTCTCAATTTCCCATCATTGGGCATGATACAGTTCCCTCCTCTAAGGGAGACATGAAATTGGTTCTGAAGAAACTCAACGAAGGGATCCTCCCGTTGTCGTGTCCTGATGGATTGGTTGATCTTGGTGGGCTTCGCCTGTGTCCCACTGGTTGCCTTGCTGGGCATTCTCCTGGGACTGCTGTGGTCTTCCGAGAGGTGTCCGGTGTCGAAAGTATGCTTGGTGGCCCGAGTGGAAAACTGGTCGCTGGCGAGTCTTGCAGGCGGTGAACATGCAGATGTTGATGGGTGGTTTCAGAATGTTGAAACATACAAGGGTTTAACTCGGTTTAACACTTAAACCTATCAAAAGAATTCAAAAGAAACATTTGCTAGACCCAGCAATGCATATAGATGTAGCCAAAGAATTGTGGTGTTTCCGTTCATATGTTCTTTCTTCCATCTCCAACAATGACATGATCGCATTGCACCGGCCAAACCATTTGGATCCATTTGGGGGCCCGCTATCCCCCATTTTGAGACACCAAAAATAAAAAGACACGTTGATTGCGTATGGGAGTGTCTGTAAAATGGTGGATTTACCCCCAAATAGCTATTTAGTAATGATGATAGATCACTGAATTTGGAGGTCCCTATTTTCAGACAAACCGATATGCTACTCTATCACTATCCTGCTATCTACCTACCTACCTACCTACCTACCTACCTACCTACATAGCTTCTCGATCTATCTATCTATCTATCTATCTATCTAGCTAGCTATTGAGCTATCGATCCTATCTATTAATCCTATCTAATCCTATCTATATAATCCTATGTAATCTAATCATATTTTAATCTATATATCAGTTGGTGTCCCCATTCTATCCCCATTCGCCATGGTTGACCATCCCATTTCAGGCATGTTGGCCACTTTGGTCACTGTGCTGCTGATTGGCATCTTTGCCACCGAGACCGGCTACGTGAACAGCACCGGACACGCCAGCGGCATGGTCCCTTGGATGTTCATGGAAGTTCACAAAATTCATGAACCCAAATCTGGTAATTGTAGTATATGGGGGTGGGTCAATACCTATTAATACCATTTTTAGGGGGATGAACGTCCATTTACCAACTATTTTGATGTTCACCAGGGGTACAAGGTTTTGACACACTGCCATATATTGCAGCGGTCTGAAACTTAGAATGACCAAAAGCGCGTGCTTGAAAAAAAACATCCCAGCCGCGATATTGAATTTTGAACAAAACACCGAGCACGTGCAGCAAAACACACCCATATATACGTACTATATGATATGATATATTGGTATGATAGAATCAGACGTATTGTATGCATGTATATATACATTTGTTTGACTTATGCCATGCGAATAAATCGAGCACTATACATGGGTGGAAACGACATATACTATGATGACCACACCACATACTGTAGCGAGTTGGAAGACTGGCTACAAGGCAGCTATCTCGCACAACACAACTTGGGATAGCTGTGACACCTGCTGATCATGCTAGCTAACCCCTTTATGGGAGAACTGTCCAACAAATCACCCAAGATCCTAGCAGGATGGTATGAACAATCCAAACGAGTCAGTTTGTCGAGGAAAATATGCTCATCATCTCATTGTATCCCCACTTCCTAGTCTTGGATACACTGCACTCCCAGAACATTTAAGCAATATGTTTGCTTTACTTCCAGAATTGGTTCAAGGGAAAGTTTAGAGGAAAGCTCTATATTCATTCGGGGGTAGAAAACATGGTTTCCCATAGATTTTCGCAACATCACCCCATGGAATTTTGATGTCCCCAATCGTGGATTTCCTGTAGATTTACCGATTTACCACACTATGCGAGGCCATGTTTCTCACCTTGCTCTTTGCCTTCTACAAATTCGGCTTCCACGAGCTGGTGCAGATGTCTCGAGAAGCTGCCTGGCGCATCCACGCCACTTTGGGGCTGATGACGCTGGTGATGGGCTTGGCTCATTTGGTGCTGGTGTTCCAGAAGCTCGGGGCGGAGGTGGGAACAATCGTTTTTTTTTTGACTGCGATTTTTGGTGATTTGAAGGATGTGATTTAGTGGGATATAAACCTGGATGCAATGGGGATATAGGATATAGTTGATGAGGATACTATTGTTGATATTGTGGGATTATGGGTTTAGTTGTTTGAACAAATATACGTTTTATTTTCCATCCAACATCCATGTGATGATAATTCCCATTGGTGGGTATATGAAACCCAGCATTCAGTGGATTTTGTGGCAGTTGGGAACCCCAATATCTTTCAACCTGGCTGGCCAATACTTGACGGCCATATTGGCGGGAACCATCGATAGATACGATTCTGGACTTATCATTGTTTGCGCGGATGATCCTGAACTCATTTGGGTTTTTCCGTAGTCATGGGGGTACCCCATTTATGGATGGTTTATTATGGAAAATCGTATAAACATGGATGATGAAATGGGGTACCCCATTATTTCAGGAAACTTCCATTTAGTCGGACCCTCACTTGAATGGATCATCAACTATTGGAGATTCCGGTGACAGCTCTCCAGGTGGTCTTTGGCCATGTGCCGTCGGTCTTCGGGCTGGTGAGTTTGCTGCTGATGCTGCTGGGCTCCCTTCCAGCCAAATTCTTGATCTATGACTACTTCAAACTGCTGCACTTCCTGATTCTGAGCAAAACAGCATGACATGACTATGGCGGCCCAAAATGGAGTTGGCCAAAGTGCACACCAAATTGATGGTCATATAAAGGATCTGAAACCATCCATTTTGGGAGATAAATCATTTTGAAGCTTTTGAGACTCCATTTTTGGGCTGGCTTGTTTTTTCTTGCTTGATTCAACTTTTTTCCATGCTTTTGCAACAATAGTCTAGAGATGAGGCTTTGTTGGACAGGTTGACCTGCCAATCCGTTGAATTGGTTTTCTTATGGTATTGGGCTTGGTTTGAAAATAGGGTATAATAGGGTACTGTAGCCCAAAATCCCACGGTTAATCAGCCTTTTCCCTATGAAATGGACTTGGGGAGTATACCCCATTTTCAGACACACCCATATGGTATTGCAAGCGAAGACACGGACCCTTATATAACCATCTATATACACTCAGAGTAACTCTTCTGCTGGCAAAGGCGTTGGCCTTCAATGTTTAAGCTTAAATCGTATTTGACGCCTTTTTCACGTTTTTTGGACGGTTTTTTTGGACGGGATATCCCACAGTCGATGCTTTTGCTTCGTGGATAACCCACAGTCCGAGGAGTTTTATCGGGCTTCTGTTCACAATTTACCACATGATCGAGGCAGCAGTTCGACACCGGAATCTCATCACAATTGTCACAGCAGTGGTGAACTGCGCTGTGCTTCTGGCATATGTGGGACAAAGAAGCTGCTGGTTGGTGAGTTCACAGATTTCTTCATTCATTTGAGTATTTGCTTAAACAAACACAAACCATCGCATATTTTTAAATGTATTTTGGACATGTGTGGCTCACCTACCGACCAGGTTATGTTTGGGCATTTGCGAGGAAGGCTGTGGTCAGGAAGTCAGAGGTGATTGCGGAAAAGGATGGAGAGCACATTTTCCTGCCCCTTGGTGTTGGAGGAGCCAATGATTGTGAGCCATACCACCTCAGTTGCAACCTAAGCGGAAGCCCCAGAAATGATAACTAATACACAGGGATGAGCAATCAAGTCGATGATGTTGATGGTGTAAAACTAAACCAGGCTGGGAGCTATGATGATTTATGATAGAACTACCCAGGTTAGTTCACGTGTGAATTTCCATATCCCTATGAGCTTCGGAATAGCTGGGGTTTGGAGATGGGTTTATCCATCAACAAAGAGGTGATCTCCTCGTCATCGCAAGGCCATTTCTTGGTACGTCTTGCCTTTTTTCAAAAGGTCTCCGAAGTACTGATGATAGGTCGTTGATAGGTCGCTAAAAAACCAACATCAACTTTGGATTGACCAACATATACTGGTTGGTGGTTGAGAACATTTTTTATTTTTCCATATATTGGGAATAATAATCCCAACTGATTTTCATATTTTTCAGAGGGGTAGGTATACCACCAACCAGTATATCAACATGTTTCATTGGTTACATTTGGTTACTGTGGATGCTTCAGAAAAATCATGAGTTAGTGAATATTTGGGGAATAAGAATTGCTGAGTCGCCTAGACGCATTTCTGCATTTCTACCGACCTGGTGACCTGGGATGATGATCGCAGTCGAGTTCCATTTTTTGGAGGATACCCCCGATAGCCAATAGCCATCAAATTTAGATGGACTTTTGCTATCACCACATTTAAATACAGTACATCAAATAGTAGGACATATGATGATTAATCGGTGGAATTAGGGGTATCGTCGAATCGTTTGAAAACAAACCATAACAAACCCACATTTTTGCTTCAGCACTGGCGAGGTATCTTTCCGTACCAGGCTTCAGCTTCAAAGTTGGACAATGGACACGCCTTTGGATCCCCAGTTTGTCCTCAGTGGCTCATCCTTTCACCCTGATCCCAGCAAACGAACCTGGCGCGGACGTAGCCCTGTTCATCAAGGTGGATGGAGATGAGTGGATACTGAAATGTGTATGGAACACTTGCTGATTGTTCGATGTTCTTTCTAACCATAGAGAAATGTTGCTCCCCACAACGTCCTGTGTTTTTGTTTTTTAACCCGCTTTCATGGCAACCATCTTCCCTGCAAAATCCAACTCCTGAACCTCCCTGAAGCTCCCCTTTAAAGTGGCCGGTGCCTTCACGCAGAGGCTGGCGGCCCGGCTCCGCGAGGGCCACTTGGAGCGGCTCCAGATCTCCCTGCAGGGACCGTTTGGACGGCCGGCGGTCGCCGCGGTTCCGCCGGTGGTCTACGTCTGTGGCGGCGTGGGGATCACCCCTTGCCTTGCCGCCCAGGGCCTGTCAAACGGCCGGGGGCGGCTCTACTGGGCACTGCGCAGCGAAGCGTTGCTGCGGAGGGTGATGGAAAGATTGGAGCTGGATGAACTGAGCTGTGTGAAGCTGAAGGGACGGCAGGCGGAAGCAGATGATACTGGCTGATGGTTTTAGGTTTTGCTGTAAACTGTAAAGTTTTTCCGTAGTTTTGGATCCGTCAATATGGGATGATTGTCCCACCCACCTGAATGGTTTTGGAGATGAGTATGATGAGTTGGGTTGAAAGCACCAGGAGAGCATTACCGCTTGGTTGGAAAAGGTGGCCAAACAGCAGGCTTCCGAGGGACAATGGAATGGGACCATTTTCGTGTGTGGACCCAAAAGCATGTCGGACGAGGTCCGGAAAGCCGTGAAAGCCAGCAGGATGAGTGGAGTGAAGTGGCACGTGCACACAGAGGAGTTCCGATTTCTGCCCAAGTTCTGCCGGCCTAACGGGGTGGATGGCACCATTCCAACTAAGGCAGAAGGGAACCTCTCCAGACAGGAAGTATAGAAGTCGCTTGCGTTGCTGGATGAGAATTCATTGCGTTGCCGCCACTTGAAGTGGCTATTCCTTTTTGGGGGTCTAGATTGGGCCCATAATTCTTTTGTTGAGGTCACAGAGGCCAACAGATCTGTAAAGTGTACAGTTTAGTTTCTGTCGTTTATGTCATTATGGAGGTTTCCTAAAATGGGGGTACCCCCAAATCATCAATTTTCCTAAACTTGTCCACTATAAACATCCATCCAGCCATTGGGGTACCCCCATTTACGGAACCCCCCGTATTATCGCCCAGAATTCATCATCAGCTTGGCCAGCTGACTGCAGCGCGGTCACTGGGAGCAAAGAATTCTGTAGATTTCTGTGGCTTGTGGGTGCGGTTTCACAAGGTTCAACATAATATACGTGATAAGAGTTGTTTAAACCAATACATATAACACATATGTATATATATGTATAATATGTATATATATATATATATATATGTATATATATATACATACATATATATATACATACATATATATATATATACATACACATATTATACATATATACATATTATATAGTATATT
>Ga0126342_10005870_pt1 | contig 21612 bp, 23 predicted proteins | sample Cyp1metagenome_FD_92528 | JGI IMG/M metagenome (GOLD analysis project Ga0126342, IMG submission 92528) | Coral microbial communities from Lord Howe Island, Old Settlement Bay, Australia - Cyphastrea 1 metagenome | ecosystem: Host-associated > Invertebrates > Cnidaria > Coral ... | reverse complement strand
GAGCAACAAGAGCAACAACAACAGCAAAAAAACAGCAACAAGAGCAACAAGAGCAACAAGAGCAACAAGAGCAACAACAACAGCAAAAAAACAGCAACAAGAACAACAAGAGCAACAAGAGCAACAACAACAGCAAAAAAACAGCAACAAGAGCAACAAGAGCAACAAGAGCAACAAGAGCAACAACAACAGCAAAAAAACAGCAACAAGAGCAACAAGAGCAACAAGAGCAACAAGAGCAACAACAACAGCAAAAAAACAGCAACAACAACAAGATAAGGATTGCTGTCCATGGATTGTCCACCCTGGACCACACAACGGAAGGCACGTTTTTAATATGTGCCCACTAAGATCCAGGATTGTAAAGGGGAATGCGATGCTCAACAAACATGCTGATCTCTTCACCACAACCATATTATCTGGAAAACCATCCACAACCTAAGGTAGTGTCATTCACATCATCTTTGCTATCATACTAGGATGATGTTGATGATGTTGATGATGATGGTGGTGGCGGCAATGACGACCTTTTGATGCTATGCCTTGTCTCCACCTGGGTCCACCGCATCCCAGATCGCTTCAATGGGCGTTTGGCCGGCGGCCATCTACTTCGACTGGGTGGCGCGGTATGTGCCCTGGCGCTGGCGTGGAGTTGCAACAGACTTTGGGGAGGGGCAATCTGCTCTGCCCGCAGATGGGGGGCTGTGGCAATCTGATTTTTGATAAAACAAAAAACCAGTTTTGGAAATCTTATTCCACGTGTTTTGCCATGTTTTTTTTCTTTTGATTTTACACCCCCTTTGACCGGATGCTATGGGATGATGCACGCACTACCGGATGAGGATCCTGCATCCCATGACTGTAGAATTTGTACCCTGGGTTGATGAATCGGTTTCGCCCTATTTTTCTCATGGAAGAATAGACAATTTGAAAATCCCAACGATGAACATTTTTGGTTGGCTGCTTTATCTGATATTTATCTTAGGCATTCGACCACACTTCATTTGGGGTATTTGGGGTTTCCAGCTCGTGCGGCCAACCAAACCCCAAGCATCTCTCAGATGATTATGTATGGATTCAAATTATTTGACCTGCCAATTAGATACCAAATTTATTAGCGCTATATGCATGTGTCTGAGAATGGAAACACCCCATTTTACGGTAAAAATTTGGATCCCAATGAGTTGATGGGCAAGGTGATCATCATGCTCTCCTATGAAAGCACCAGTTTTCTGCTCACTCTTCTGTGGGTCCTCAACGCTGCGGGCTATAAGAAGTGCCTGGTCGTTTTTTTTTTTTTTCGGCACAGAGCCAGCTGTTGAGAGGAAGCGAAACAAGCGACGTTTCAAGCATCCACAAATGATGGTTAGAAAGGGGCTTATCCACAAATGTAGTTTGTTTTCAATTTTTTCTAAGTGTGGAACTATCTTAATTTGCCCAGAAATTCGATTCTCGGTGTGTCAAGTTGGGATCCTTCGAGTCTTGCACAAATTGCCCATTTGAAAACGAATACACAAGTTTCAATCTCTGGTTGGTAGTTTCAAACATGAATTTTATTTCCTGTTTCATATATGGGATGTCATCCTTCCCATTGACGAACTCATATTTTTCAAGATGGTTAAAACCACCAACCAGATCTGATAATCACAGGGGATTTGGAAAGCTCATGATCTTCACCGCAAATTCCCGGACAAAACTGGGTGTCTTTTTTTAGGGGGTAAAACGGTTGCTTTTATGGTGGTTCTGGGGTGGTTCAAGGCCCTTTTGCAAGTTTGTTTTTTTGGTGTTTTTAAACAAAGGGATTGATAAAGAAACTGATGCATTCAGTTTTTTTTTGTTTTTTCTTGATTTAGATTTAGATTAAGAATTTCGGAAGCGTTTAGCCTAGAAACTTTTCAATATAATTTACCACAAACTCACCTAAAAAAACGTCTCTCTAAAAAATATGGAATGGTTGGTGCACTTTGGGGCAGGGATAGGCAGGGAGTTAGTCGGTCCAAGGATATGGTATGATATGGCCGATAGTTTGGGAGTTTTTGTGAGTCCTCCCGCAAAAGATAAGCTTGGGTTGGCCAAAGCTTCAACCAATATAATCGAGGTTCGATAGGTTCCTACGCTCGAGCCTAGCACGTTTAGCATGTTACATGTCTGGGTATCACCTGGAACCCAAACAGAAATAGCCATGGTGGTTTCCCCCAAAAAACACGGTAGGCGGTTGATTCGGCCCCCCTGTGAGCGGTTGCCGATTTCATTTTCATTGTTTTTTCCATGAACAGACAAAAACGTGGTATTCGTGGGACTTTGTAAAATAGAGAGCAAAGTTCATGTTCATTTTTCGATGGCAGTTGCATGACTCAAGAGGGAAAATTGGCATTTCGCCACAGCGAAATACTAATTTTGTCATTGAGGGACTAAAAAAACATTAGGAATTTCATGTTTTCAGGTTGTGAGATCAGCAGCCGCATCAGCAAGTTCTTTTTCAACATCAGCGCCACCGAATGTTGCTCAAGTTCCTTCACGTCAAATTGTTTTCACATTTACAGCAGAATTTCCATGTGTAGCATGCCAAGTGTTCCGTAAGCGTACATGAACGTTATTAGCCCCACCCCACCCCACCCCACTCACCCCACCCCCATGTTACGCAAGTGTATACGAACGTAGCACAGCGTAGCATGACATGTGCTACGCAAGCGCCCATGAACGTTTTTAGCCCCACCCCACCCCACCCCCCACACCATAGGGCAGGCAGTTGATACGACTCCAGGACCAACCAAAAAATGAGATATCAAAATTCGACACACCCTCACAGGGCGCCGTATCAACCGCCTGCCAAAAACAACTATTCTGAGGATTTGAGCTACGACTTGACCCAGTTGCTGGGGAAACGCATGCGAATTAGAAGCAATACAAGATCTTCCGGGCAGACATGTTTTTGCTTGGTGGTTTTCTGACATGTAGGTCTCTTTGAAAAACCCTGGGGGTATGATACGCCACCACCAGCCACAGCTGCCCCATTCCTTCCCTTGGGGATTTGCGTCCACCGCAGCTGAGGAGCTTGGCGTACGTGGTGACCGGATTTCTTTTCACAATTCTCTTCATTCTGCTGAGGTGGGAACATGCACCGCTGTCGACCAGCCATTTTCGGGACATGTTCCACAGTGGTGTTCCTGGCAAGTTGGGACGTCAACCCTGGCGTCCTTCACCTTTAGCAACTTCATCCCCAGGTATCCACCAGAAATATCAAGAAATCATCCCCACAATCCCCAAGTAATGGTGGATTTAACATGATTTATCTGGGATATGGGCCATACATGGGCCATATATGGGCCATATAGAGGCTATATATAGGCCATATATAGGCCATATATAGGACATACATGGGCCATATAGAGGCTATATGGCTTCTATTCTTCCTGTGGGTCCCACATATTTTGGCGAAAAAGTTCTGACCTCCGCAGGTTGGTGGGCGCCATTCCGCAGCTCATTGCCATGTATTGGGCGCCCCCCTGGAGCGACTCACTGATGCAGGAGGCGACGATCGCTGATTTTCGATCCGTGAAATGTCCTGAGGGTATAAGTTACTGTATTTTTTCAGGAAATCATTGGCACATATTGATAATACGTATATATATAATATATATATAATATATATATAATATATATAATATACAGTAAGAGTATATAATATATTTGTGTATAACTTAGTATAACCAACAATATTTATTTTGTGTTTGAAAGTGGCGATATGCCCTCAAAATGACAAGAGACTAGGAAATATGATGATCAATCAGCGGACTTAGGAGTACCCTAAGCCCCTCTATCTGGGAATATAATGAGATAGTGGGGATCATAATGAGGATATCCTGAGAACTTATTTGGTCGATACACGGGTACATCTGGGTATATCTGGGTATAATGGGGATTTAACCAACAAAAATGGTATATAATGGTATATAATGGTATATATACATACAATAATTAATAATAAGTAAGAATGATAATAATAATAACGATAATAAATAGCACTAACAATAATATATAATAAGAATAATAAGTAACAATAATAACAATAACAATAATGATAAGAAAAACAAGAGCAATAATAATAATAGTAATCATAATAATGATAATAATAATAATAATAGTAATATTCATATATATAAATTATAATATCACTACAATGAGACCTCACTGCGATGGTCGAACTTGCATGGTTGGTGAAATATTTCATTTCAAGCAGATACGATTGCGGGAATCATCAGATGGTGGAGATATCTTGGATGTGGTGTCAGCAGAGGTGTTATGCCCCGATTCTTGGGATTTACCATACCATCCCCACATTGCTTAGTGGGGATACAGCATCAAATTTTTGAACAGAATCTTCCCAAAATTTTCTTCCCATCCCCCCCAAAAAAATTCAAGCAGGCACAGCCTGGCGGAATCCATTGGCTTGCGTGGCTCTTTTCCCAATCTCTCATTTTGCCGCACGTGATGAACCTCTTCTGGGGAGCTGCTTGGGCGGAGGGAGGCGGTGGAGGCTATGAAGACGGTGCTTTCAAAGATCTAACATATTCTAAACTGGGCGACACCTGAGGCCTCTGGGGCGGGGCACAACTCGTGGTTGTGATATTGAATTGTATATGATATATATATATATATATATATCCAAGTGGAGTGCCGTTTCACTTGTATCATCGTCTTCGAAAATGGGGTATACCCCCCAAAATAGCCGGAACATTCACGATCGACATGGGATTTCGGAGTAGTCTTTTTCAGACAAAACCAAATCGGATATGTCATTGGTTCAAGTTGTCATGTACCCCAAGCAAGTTGAAACAAATCAGTTGACAAGAAAGGTACCACAGTTTTTAAAAGCAGTTTCTCTCCGAAACGGTGACATTTCTCCAATTTTCATCAATTTTCCAAAGCTCATCTGGTCGAGTCAATGGTCCGTTCCTGAGGCCAAGGTGGTCGAAGGACGGGGGGCCGGCAAGCCATGGGTTCAGGTGTGGCGGCATCCAGTGGCCTAGCAGTGGTCAGGGTTAGTGCATGTTGACAGCCAAATATACTGATCACATTGATCACTAGCAAACTCCTATGCAGCTGTCTTTCAGCCATCACTACAACTAGCTAGCAGCTTTCATGTACAGCAAACATCTTCAGCAGTTTTTCTCCAACCCTGGCCTCAGTTGACATTCAACGTGTTCCTACAACGAGACACATCAACCACCAAGTATCATCAGGTCCCAATGATCTCCAAAGCTCCGGCCAGGAGCATTCAACACTTTCAGTGGGCTCTTGAAGAACAACTGAGAGCAACAGTTAGAGCAATTGGCTGGGTTGAGCCAGCGAAAAATCGAACAGGAAAAGTGCTTTGGTGCATATACAAGAGATGACCACAATAGATTCTGTGGATATCTCCACATCTGGTCTCGACCTGCAACCATGAGCCGACCAAATGTGTCAGAAGCAAATGGCTTAAACCCTGCACAGATGTGTTGAGGCAACGTGCAGATAAGAAGTCCTGCCCCACGGGAAGGTTCCCATGCTCCAAAGTAAGCCATCTCGCGGAGTTTTCCTGGGTGCTGTTGGCATATTGTCATAGGAAGTTTGTTCCAATCCACTACCTTCCACCTGCAGGATCTGTGGAAAGTCAAATCATTTGACAGTTGCAGAGGAGTTTTTTTTTACAAAGAATGGGGTCAAGGCGCACAATTTCCTGCAACTATTATTGGTGCCAATTGTAGAATTGATACCAAGTACAGCAAGGTTATAATAAAATGCCTGCGGGTCTGTAGTAGATTCTACTAGATTGGCAAACGCAATGCCGTACATCCTTCCGCAGTCTAGTGCTGGGCGTCGGAACGCCCAACTTTACCTAATTGGTCAATAGAAGCGAAAACCACTGCCACCGAAAATTCAATCAACTTGCAGACTAGTGTACATTAGTTTTTGATATTTATGCCCACTGTACCATAATTTATTTCATACTGACCATAAGAACGGGTCAAGCTTGGTTGGGTATCTCCAAATTCAAATACGCCAGGCTTTGGCGTGTTTATCCCATAATTGGTAATGCTTCCAAGCTGAACTTCACTTTGTTACATTGTATCTAGGATTGGTCATGGATAAGTCTAATAAGTGTTACATCCTCAGGGAGCCTTGCCACAGAGTTTCACCCTGGGGATCCGGCGGCGGATCGAAGAAACTCAGCGGAATCACATCAAAACAGGTTTATTTTTTAAACATAATGATTTAAACTAATAATGAACCATAATGATTGAACCATAATGAACCATAATGAACCATAATTTGAAATATGTTTGAACCAAATTGATTCCCCAACATGAAATAAGATCATTTTGGGAGGGTTGCCCGGCAACTACCATCGTGCACGGTCATGTCGTGGTGAGCTCGTTATAATTCACCCACGATTCATGTTGGATCTTCGGTCAGAAGAAACGGTTTGTGCATTCTTGAAAAACCAAGCAACCACACAGTCAAAGTTGAGATAGAATGTTATTTTTTCCGGAGGATATCACGGCCGATGTCATGAAATCAAACTTGGGCACGGAATTTGCCTGGTGATGTATATATGATTATATATGTATAATATATATATATATATATATATGATATACCCTCCAGTAATCAAACATGGCAATTGAAAATCCAATCTAGATGGAGGTTTAGATGGATAAATCATCTATACATGTGTGATTTTCCATTGCCATATTTACCAGGGTAACTTTTCCACTGTGATCAACCGCTGTTGAACGAAGCTGGAGTGGATCGGCGTTGGCTGACGGTGCACATCCGTGCTTTTAAACATGTTTTCAAGGATCTGGGCATGTGGATATCCCAAGATTAGCCTGAAAAATGGCAGATCATTGATGGTCATTGGAGTTTTTCCCATTTTTTTTTGTGGTCCCAGACTTGTAATGCACCTGCAGCACACACGGTGTTACATCGGCAATGACGAAATCTGGAGAAAGCATCGGTTCGACCTGCCTTGGTCAATCTGCTGCGGGAGGGAAAGGGTGTGACCCAGAGCGAAAACATGCAAAACACTACAGATGTTGGATGATTAGACTATGATTTGTAGTCTGACCCATGGGTGATAGCTATCCTTGTGCCTTTGCCAAATTCTGCCCCAGCTATCAAACTGTCAGCAGTTGGGATGATGCCAGTATTGGTTTGCCCACTGAATTTGAACATGGGGTACCCCAATTTCAAAGTATTTTTTCCCCATTAAGTGGGGGCAACGAGTTGGTCCCAGGGTAAACAATGGCATGGACAATGGACATGGTAAGTCAGCAGTCCCGAAGAAAAAGGAGTTTCAGATCGTCCATGTGTCAGGCCGGTCATGCCGCATTTCCAGGTTTGGTATTGCAACTAGCGGCGCCAAGTTTCGCACGGTCACTTGCCCCAATTTGCCCAGGCGTTGTCACACGCTTGTCTGGGGGCCCCAGGTTTCCCAGATGTGGGAGCGGCTGTCAGAATGCTGCTCTGGAAATCTTTCTATAATATAATCATATATATATATATATACACATATTCTGAACATATCTTGCCCTTGAACATCCCTTGTTTGTAGACATAGAATATTTTCGCGTGAACTATTTGCCAGAGGCATCTTCCCCCATTGAGATGAAGATGATCCATCCCGACATGTCCATGGTGCTCCAAATTTGGCTCTTTGGTGGTTTACTATAATCACTTTCCCCTAATATGAGATACTGTACCCCCCAGGAAACCCCTGGTTTATCCTGGTTTTGTGTATTTAAGATTCGGGGGATGTGAGTTGGCCTTGTGGAGAGCACAATCAAATTTAGGATTTGGACCTCTGGCGGGGGCATGGTACATGGAAATCTTAGGTCCGCAAATATATCCATTGACTTTGAATTGCTAACCCCTTCCACTACCAGCAGATATATGGTCAAAATGGTCAAAGCTTCCTTCCAGCATAAGGAACAGCCCCGGTTGAAGCGGTGGAATGGATTGAATCTGTTTGGCATGCAATGGGGGTCCCTTTGCCAGAAAAAATCGGTGGATCCCGACGTTTGATGGTTGGAGCTCTCATAAATTGACGTTCACTTCCCAGCTGGACGTTCGTGGTTCAACGGTTGAGGCTACCGGGGTCATCAAGAAGTGGCCAGATGCATCTTGCACCGCAACGTGTTTTCTGGATTTTTCTGGTGGTTCAAGGTGAACCATCTACTGCTGCACTGTTTTTTTTCATGGTTTTTGATTGTTTTTTGATGGTCTTTAGCTACTGCTGCACTGTTTTTTTTGATGGATGATTCAGACTCCAATGACCTGACCAAGACTTGAGCGAGTTGAGCCCTGTGGATGAGTAACGAGTTTGGGTTTTTGCGAAGTGCTTCAGGAGAATCCCTAACCGACCAGTGGAAAGGGGGTACAGGACGCTTTGGGCATAGCTTGCGATGTGGGAACACACCACAGAAGGGGTCATCCGGTAGTGGACAAGACACATTGTAGAGCACTGTGCTGCACAACAGGATTTTGATGGATTTTGGAATTAGCAGCTTAGATTATTTGAGAAGGTACGAGTAGTACCCATGATTCTGAACATAAATAATCTATAGTGACCACAAATTCAAACGACCTCACCATCCAGCACCGATGTCTCCATGGTTTTTCCAAGGTTTGGTGCGCTACAAGGCTAGGTGCTCAATGGAGGGTCATATATATAATATATATACATACATATTACTGTGTAAGGAATCCTATAATCATTAACTTTGCTTCCTTGTTGGAATGGCTGGGCAAAGATATGCAACATGTAACCTCCTCTATGCTACTGCCTATCATGCTAAAGTTGGTTGTTGCAACAAGTGGGGATTGCAGGGGCAAACAAACAATCACGGTGCAAACTCACAACATGAGAGACATGTTATGACCAGTCTAGTAGACGGTGGGTGTTTTGTATCATTTTGCATCATGATGGTAAATCCTTGAATTGCACATTCTACTAGGATCCCCCGTAGAATCGTGGGAGGTCCAAGGCAATCCTCTGGAAGTTTTCGGTTTTCCCATCTGCTGCAGGCCCGTGCCGAGACGGATGCGCAGGGGCGACGACCATTACATTGGGCCGCCGAGCAGGGATGCGAGGTGAGCGGAGGGTGATCACTGAGCAGTTTCTTGGATTTGCCGATGTTGTTTATTTTGTCAAGAGTAAACCCGCCCTGACTGGGGAATCTAGAGCTAATACTTGACCTTTCAGGCAATCTTAAGCAAATCCATGATTCTATTGCAAGGGAAAATGACCGTTGAATGGGGGTTCAACGATCATGTACGGTACGGGCGTTTAGTTTTAGCCATCACAATTTATGAATGATGGTTGGTTGATGATTTGCTGTGAATTTATTAATTGGTTACCCTTTGGTCGTCAAACATGGCAATGGAAATATCCACAATGTGGGATTTCCCAGCTATCCATGTTTGATGACGCCGGAAGGCTGTCGTTTTTGTTTTTTTGAACATCTTATTGACATATTATTGACATGTTATTGACATAATATGGACATATTATAACCATGTAAATATTGATATATTAAATTATAACCATCTATAGATGTTTCCGTGAAAATCTACCATTTATCGAAGGCTGTCCTGGACGTGCTGCTGCCTGATGCATCCATCAATACCCAGGACGCCGCCCTGGTGCTTTTGTGGCAGATGGGTCAGGGTTCATCATGAAAACAAGTTGATTTCGTATGAATTCATGATGACCAAAATGGGATTTGACATGATTTAACCATATTTAACCATAAATTTACAGGATATTTGACGTGATTTGATCATTAAAACCATGGCAATTTGGATGAATTCGGCCTGATTTGACCGTACCTCAAATGCGGATTTTGATCAAGAAATGGGGATTTGATCAACATATGACATATGACATAACCATTGGGAATTTCGCCACCAAGCCCAGAATGGCTGGATTTGGGGATTGCCGTCCAAAAATCATGACTGCAAACTAAGTGGTGAAGGGTCAGTTTATGGTGGTTAATCATGGTTAATCCTGACATAAACATCAACTTCTGGCCATATTTTTGGAGGAAGAAACGTTCTTAATATCATTACTTGCTATCTTGTTTTGCTTCAAAATGGGGTCTAACCGGAGTTGGCTCGAGGCGCTCTCACGGGTTTTTTCCCCCCATTTTGAAGCATCTTATAGAATCTTAGTAGGGAAAAGGATGATGAACCAGTGGATTTTGGGATCCCATATTTATCCGGCTGGGCCCCTCTAACATCCCCTGGCAAAAAAACGTCACTCTGTCAGTGACGATTTTCATGGGAAATCAGATTGGCGAAGATTTCAGATTGATGAGTTTTCTCTACTCTAAACATCTGTCAATCGAATTCAATCAATCTACTGTATTTACTTTAATTTTTATTCTTTACTTTGTTGGATATGATATAATTACTAATCTACGGTACACAGTGCCCAGAAGCATGTTGGGGATCTTCTGATTTTCCTCCTTCTATTCTCCTGGCTCAAACGGGAGGGCTTTTTTGGATGTCCTGGAGAAGCATAGAAAGGCAGTGGGTTCGACCTCGCTCAGCTGATAACTGCTCCAAAGCTCTTCACAAAGTGAACGTCTGGCCCGAATGTGATGTCATTCCTTTATTCAATCTTAAAGCACTCCTGACTGTGGCTACACATTTCTTTCTTCGACTGCCACTTCATCAAGTGTTGGCCGGCAGAGTCTGACTGCAGGATTTGCTTCAAATCAATGAGCCTTTGGACACATGTCTTGGAAGGTTTCTATCACACCATGGCTGCCATCATAGTTATGCCCCAGAATGCGCCGGACAATGAAATTCGGAATTGGAGACCTCTGGGTGGATCACATTTGGGTACCCCAAATGAGATCGTGATGGATTGTGCCACTGAAAAATGATGAACTGTCAAGCCATGGTCCCCTGCGCAGCTTTTTGTTGGACACATCCGAACCTATGTCTATGTTTAGCCATCAGAAAATGGACTCGCTGAAGCTTTGTTTCTTCAGTCAACCTCATCTCGTCCCAAATAATCTCAAAGTTCTCTAGATGTCTTGTATTTGTGTTTTAATATTCTCTATCGCAGATACTTTTATGATCATGGTTTACGTCTTCTCTCTATCTCTGTTGTCTATCTTGGCTCGTCTTGTGCTAGCATTGTTCATTTTTTTTAAAATCTTTTTAAAATCTTATCTCATATAGTGTTACGCAATGACATTCCACCTTTCCATTCATTCTGTGAATCCGACGCAAACACCACATACGACCCCCTGACATTAACCACTGAATCAACCCTCGCAGATCGCAACATATTCTTTTCTTGCCCATATTCAATGTTGTAATGTCTTCATATTCCCTGAGACAGTCTTTGGATGATCGCGTTTGGAGAATTCGATCCAATTCGAGGCTTTTTTACCTCAGTCTTTGATCCTAAAAGGTTTCTATCTTTTGATCCCCAACAATGAGCCATCTGTGGGAATTGGTGGTTGCTATAAGCACTAGATATTGTGGGTTGGTGTTGTGACGATATTTCGATTTTCTCCGTCTTTTTGTGCCGTTCTCCCAACAGTTGCTGGAAAAAATCCGCATGTTGACCGGATCTTTTCTCGCTTCTGTGGATGAAATCTGTATGTCATTTGTGGGTTACGAAGTAATTTTTGTTTTATCTAATGCCTTCTTTCATGGCTTAAAACTGTCGATCTGAATGCTTCTGAACATCTGAGGAAAAAGGGGCAATTTTCGCACTTTCAGTGGTCTATCACCATCTCTTCTTCAATATGCTTGCAGAAAGTTAGATCCACCATGATCCATCTTTCCTTTCCGCGTCGATTCAGAAGTCATTTTTAGCCATTTTCGCCCAAGCATCCCAGATTTCATGATTTCGTCCAATGGAGTCCAATGGTTGGCTTACCCTCTGGTAAACCTACAAAAAACTATGGCTTTATCACCATTTTCAATGGGTTTCCATCCACTATTTCTATGGCCATTTTCAATAGTTATGTAAACGTTTACCAGAGGGTATATCCCATGAATATCCCATTGAATCACTATAAGATCCCATTTTTTATAACTATAAATCCAGATGTTAAATGTCCATAATGTCCATTGAGTTCCAGATGTTAAATGTCCATTTTCAATAACTATAAATCCCATGAATATCCCATTAAATCACTATAAGATCCCATTAAATCACTATTTTCAATAGAGGGTAAACTAAAAAACCATCCTGAAACCTGCCTAAACCAACGGGACGTCAGGACTCCAGTGGCGCCTCGGCCCTGCATCTGGCTGCGCAGCGGGGACATGTGCCGCTGCTACAGAGACTTCTGGAGGAGCCAAGGGAGACATCGCCAAGGGCCGGCGGCTTTGAATGATGGGGCAACGGGGAGAACTGGAGAACCAGGGTTTTATATGGTTTTAATATGGTTTTAATATGTTTTTCATATGTGTTTAATATGTAGTTTTAATATGTTTCAATGATCATGGTGGTAAAGCCTATTGAACGAGCCATCCCGAAGTCATCAACATAAATGGCTGGTATTTCTAGCATCCCTGAATGATAGGTTTAACATTTACATTGTGCAGCTGGGGTAATGGGGATAACCGGGAAAACCATGGGATAACAACTCCCATAAGTTGAGATATAACCCCAATAAGTGTGGTTATATCATGTTATATCATGTTATATAACCATTTAGTAGGATACCCTCCAGTAATCTTTAATGATACCCTTCGAGATAGTTTCATAGCTATGTTACAGCGGTTACATGTCCATCAAACATTATACCCCGTAGGTGGGACATATTCCTAGATGTTTTAATGGTACCCTCTCTAGTAATTTAGCATAGCTACGGAGCATGACATTTTTATAGGTAAACCAAAATAAATGGGCCATGGCTTTCATAGCTATGTTAAATTACCAGATGGTAATTTATGGGGGGGAACCCATCAAACATCTAGGAAAGTACAGCGGGGTGGGTTTTCATTGGTGTTCTTTCTTTCTTTCTTTTGGGGGGATCTACAGCCATTCAGAAATACTGGCGAATGCAGTATCACAATCGATGAGCGCTTGGAATCGTCATGAGCCAACCATTAGCCAAGGATTTAGCAGCGGGATTTTCCACAAGGTTTTTGTCACTGCGATCAAACATGGCCATTGGACATTCTCTATAAATGGAGGTTTCCTAAAATGGGGTTACTGTATCCCAAATCATCTATTTTAGGTAGGATTTTCCACTAGAAACCATCCATCTTAGAGGGTACCACCATTTTAGGACACCCCCAAATGGAGGTTTTGATGGAAAAATTAAAATAATCCAAAAGCGCTCGACTTTCAAGGGCAGTGTTTTTTAATTGATCCCTCAGCCAGGCACGTGCAGCCTTGGACCTTCAAGGGCATCAAGGAGTAACTTGGATCGTCCCGTTAGGAAGTATTGGGTGCATATATTTATATATATATATATACATGTATATATATATATATATATATGATATGGTTATATATATAATATACATACATACATATATATATATATTAATATGGTATATATATATATGGTATATTATATGGTATACATATGGTATATATGGTATATATATACACTGTATATATGATATGGTTATATATTAACGTGGGGAAACCAATGCCATAAACAACTACCATTTGGAGATAGTGTAATTTGCACCATTTTTTTTTTAAATGTGATCTGAGGGATGGTTTATTATTGAGTTCACCACATTATAATGATATTTGATGCTCACTTGTTTGATATAAGTCATCATTGGGATACGGCAGACAACTGATTGATAATAACTGTATTGAGAATGATTGACATACAATACATACATTATATATATATATATATGTATGTATACATACACATACAACACTATACAAAACAACATGTTTACACATGCACGTGATATGCAACAAAGCCATTGCAACGGTTTGAACTGTTGTGAGATATGTTGATATCATTTTATCATGTGTATATATATATACTGTATATACATATAATATATATATATATATATATACAATATGTACTGTGTAGTAGGGTACAACAGTTGGGGCTGATGATTGCCGGGGTCACCACCAGTTGCCAACTTCACCAGTTAGGCCGTTGGCTACTTCAATGACTTGGGGATTGACTCCTTGGGGACTCCTTTTCACCATGAGTTTCTCCAAAAAAAAACAGGACCACTTGGATGATACCTGGTTTTTTCCTCATAGGAAAGCCTCTAATATGTGAAGCAACCGTCGCTACGTAACTCATTGAAGCTGATCCAACATGGCCTCGAGAAAGTTGAGGAAACGGCCCTGATGCTTGCGGCTCTCAACGGGCAGGTGGAGGCGAGCCTGCATTTTGTCCTGTAGGATTAGAGGTTTACCCTTCCGATAAACATGGCTAGCTGGACAATTCCCCATAAATGGAGGGTTTAGAGCTTGGGGAAATTCAACTATAGATGACCGATTTCCTAGAAAACTATGTTTGCTGGAGATAATTGGATTCTTAGAACAGCATTTGAAGTCAATTATTTTGCACCTCTCAACATGTTCAAAAAACACCATCACCTATTTTCTTGGGTCCCTGAACCATACCTTGAACCGGGAGTCATGACTGGACTGGTTCTGCCTCATCTTCAACTCAAAGGTGGGGGGTTTCTCTGAAATAGAAATCCATGATCGTTGGTGATTTACTGTACCGTTTGTACTTTAGGTATGTCTATACATACACAAACTATGCACTCATGTACATAGGAGTGTATAGGCCCAAAATGGATCAAAATGGCATTGTTTCGGAAGCAGCCTCACTTCAGGCAGGTATGACGGAGTTCTGGGCGTCAGTGCCAGGCTTTGCAGTGCTTAGCACAAGCGCGTGCCAACTTGAACATTGTGGCGCACGATGGATTTGATGCGCATGGGAGCCTAAAGCCAGAAGCCGAAGAGGAGTGTTGGTGACGGGGACTTGGTGACTGCTGTTATACTCGATCTGATTTATTCATGTGACACTATGTCTTCACAAGAAGTCCGAGATAGCATTTTTCATGCCCCAAATCACATGCTCGGTCCATCGTTCATGGATTCTCCCCATTTTCGTGGTGAGAGTTCAATGGCTTACATCCACTTGCAACACCAACTGAGCAGGTGGTTGTACCCTGAATTCCAATTTCCAACCATCCAACAGCCGATGTTCCATGGGAAAGCCTTGGACCGTTAACCACTGGGCATAGGTTTGAACCTGGTTTGGAAAGTGAATGGGTACATGTTTGCCGATACATCGGGATACATTATACATACACTACCCAGACACACACACACAATATATATATATATATATGCATATTATATGTACAAGTCGTGTATCTACATGATGTATGTACGCAAGACAATGTTCATATCAGGTCAATAATCCCCACCATTGTAAAGTACGCCAAATCCATCCAAATCCTGGTACAGATTAGAACCCCCCCCCGCCCGCCACAATGCAGTTTACCTCCTGCTTGGGAGTTTTTTTTTGCTTCATTATATTTTTTTTTCTCCTTGTTTTTTTCCTCCTGTTGATGTTTTTGAGTCTGAACTCCAAAAGAATCCTGGTCCTTGAATCAAAAGTGCTTACCAACAAACTCCCAAAGGGGGTAAGTAAACAACATTATTTGACCCCCCGAACAAAGTGCTCCATCAATTGAGAGCTTCCCCAGAATCCAAAGACACATCAAGTGTAAGTCAACCCCACAAAGTAAGTAGGTTGGATTCCATTTCAATTTCAGGTGAAAGCGCTTAGAGCCGAATCTCATTCAATTTCGATTCAAATTCGATTCAACTTGAAATTCAAATCAAATTCAATTCACTTTCAATTCAAATTTGAATTGTATTCAATTTCAGTTCAGATTCAAATCAAATCAATCAAAGTTGAAGTCAACTTAGAACCAATTCAAATTTTAAAACAATAGCCATCTCCATTCCCAGACAGCTTTCCATGAATCATACATTTCTCAATTAGCAAGAAAATGCAAGAAAGCTTTACCTGACTCCATGTCCCTGGTCTCAAGAAGTCTGTTTGGCCTCAACTTAATTTGGATTGTCACTATGTTTTGGGGGGCTATATATATATATTTATATCATGTGGACATTACACGTATAGTCACGTATTATATATATAATATATACACACCCATATATATATACACATACACCCTTTGGTTATCTAACGTTGCTATGTTTTTTTCCCCAAACAGTGTGTCCACAATGAGGGTTCTACGGTAGGTGATAATAGCAGGGGGTAGATCAGGGTGCTCCATCTGGTCCCCGGCTTTTTCACTGTAAATTCTCGCATAAAAATTCCCTTGCGAGATGTCCGTGTGCATTTCCACTGCGCAGGCTCACACAAAATGTGGGTAACGGTTTTGTCTGTTTCGGAGGTGTCGTTTTAGGCTATCAGCTGACTCGCCGCCCCAGAAGGGTTGTTATTTTTTGCGGTCGTATACTTCGATATTGTGCAAGGTATGATTCCGTCTTGGTACTGTGGGGTGGGGTGGGGCGGGGCTAAAAACGTGCCGTGGCATTTGCACCCCAACATGATGCTACGTTAGAGATGGGATGGGGTGGGGCTAATAACGTCCTTTGGCATGCTCCTGTAAAAAAGAATATGTTGCTACGCTTGCACTTGTTGTTAACGCGCGCGAACACAAGTTTGATGTTATGTTCATAGAATGTGTTGCTAGGCTTGCACATGTTGGTAACGTGCGCAAACATAAGTTTGATGTTGCGTTGATAGAATATGTTGCTACTCTTGCACATACCAAAAAGGTTGATAAGATGGAAGCCAATCGCTTTCGCCCAAAAAGACAAACCCCATGGAGGAACCAATGAAAATCGTTGGAAGTGTGCGCGAAGCTTCCAGTGGAGGCATAATGCTTCCATCACAAGTTCCATCATGGAAGAGCCTCCCAAATGCTTGAGGCAGAGTTGAGAAAAGATGCTTCTAAGCCGTTTGGGCATGGGATTTCTTAAATCAACAAGCATTTCCAAACTTTTTCCTGACGTGGTCCAAAAACGATCGTTTCGCCTGCACGAGATACCATTTTCTTCGTTTTGAACTGGCCCACGCAGTACAAAATGATACTTTCTAAATGCCTTCCAAAGATGAAAAATGTAAAAGCACACTGGGTTTTCAGCATTTCATTTTGAGAATGAATAAAAAATGAAGTCGACAGTTGCGGGGCGGCGAGTCAGCCGATTCCCTCGTTTTACTAGCGCGCCGTGATCGCTTTTTGAGCTGTGTTCATTTCCTGTTGCAGGCGTGGCACTTTCGGGACACTTTGAGGTCTAAAGCGTTGTTTTGCGTGACAGTTGCAGGACATCGGACACTTTTTCATCCACGTGGCAGGCGTGTCAGTTTCTGGACGTTGCTAAAACGTTGGCAGGCGTGAGTCAAAATGAGAGGTGGTTTTGGAGGTCATTTTTCATGGCAGGGAAGGTATTGGTGAACTTGGACCACGTTTTCACAGGGTCGACAGTCTTGTTTTGTAAACCTGTCGCCATTTGTGATTTTGGACATGATGATGATTCTGTGTGGCAGGTGCAGCACTATGATCTTACAAGACCTTCTTACAAGAATTTGCGAGCATCCCAGAAGAACTTTCATACAACCACGCGAAATGCAGACCACCTTCAAGATCTTAATGCGAGGACCTCTGAGGGAGGATTTGAACAGAATCTCCACAAGATCTTGTCACAAGGACCTGTACAAGTCATGCACAGACACCCAGAAGATTTCACCCGGACCTCTTCAAGATCTTCTCACAGTCTCACAGGGGCCTGTACAAGATCATGCAAGGACCTCCCAGGATTTCGCCCGGATCTCGACAAGATCTTCTCATAAGGAGCTAGGCAGCTAGGCAGCTAGGCAAGATCATGCAAGGACCTCTTAGCAAGGATTTCGCCAGGATCTCCACAAGATCTCCTCACAAGGACCTGTGCAAGAGATGATTCACCAGGATCTCCACAAGACCACAAGACCTCTTAGAGGATTTCATCCGGATCTTCACAACACCTTACCCACAAGGACCTCTACAAGACCTTGGTCAAGATCTTCATACAGCACATGAAAGACGTTCATGAAACTCTTTGCAAGATCGTCGTAATAGGACCTTCCAAAGAGCTTCTAAGATCTCTTTGCCAAGATCTCAAAGCATCTGCTAAAATCATCGCCGCACCACAACCACAGCGACCACAGCGATCCGACACGCACAGTGCGCAAGCGATATCAAAAGCCGCACCGCGCCGCAACCAGAGCGATCTGACACGCCCAAAGTCACTAGAGGGTTTTTCGAGCGATATCAAAAGTCGCACCGCGCCACAACGAGAGCGGTCTGACACGCCCAAAGTCACAACAGGGTTGCGCGAGCACATGTTAGATTTTCACAAACCATTCCGTGCACCACAGAAAATGAACAGAACATGAACACGCAAAATGTCAAAAACATTTTTTTTACCTAGCTTTCGGGCACTTTTTTGTCGAGGTCTACAAAGTACAGCACCTGCCACGAAAAATGAGCCCGCGATGTCCTGGTATGAGGTTCTGGTATGAGGTCCTACGCATAGAGTGGCTTGTATTTAAAGCATTGACTTCCTACCCCTCACACTGTTTGGGGTCTCTTGCCAGCGCATTTTTTCAATAAATCATGATTTTTATCATCGAATTAAATGTGCTATTTTTCACGGCTATGCTATGTTAAATAGCCAGGGGGGTCATGAATACTTATATCCCCCACAAACCTTGGTTAACCAATGTCGTAAGAGCATTGTAAGAGTCAACTTAGCTGTTTGGGGGCCCCCACTTTGTATATGCACATGTATGATATATATATATATAAATAAACATAATATGTTTGCAAGATATTTGGGAATTCGCCATGAACTTTGGTTCCAATCCCATCCCAGAAACCCAGGCTGCACCTGGCCTCGGAAGCTCAACACTTCGAGGACTGAATGGGTTTGTCCGTTGTCCGTTGAAATGGGTAAATCATACTGGGGTCATTTAAGGAAAACCACTTTATGGAGATATTGATGATTTTTCATGGGATAATAATGTATAATTCATGTTTTGATTTCACAAGACATATAACGGACTTGTCCATTTTTACGGGGGATTCACCCTCGATTTCGAGCAATAAAATCAGCATGGGACACATAACCACAGGATTTTGGGGTGCTCCATTCTTATGGAAACAATCATAAATGGAGATGAGAGGTGGATGGGATTCAGCATGAACCAAAATTCTGGGTTCAGAATCGTTGGATTCTCACGATTCGGACTGGGAGATTCACCCGCATTTCCACACAAATGGCATTGCCAAAAATGATCAATTGGTGCATTACTATAGGGGTTGTACTATATATCTCGTTTTGAAGGGATTGCAGACCGTCCAGTTGAAAGATTGAAGATCACCCTCCCAGTTCCAGGCCACAGAAGTGTTACTGGCACTCGGGGCAGAGGCGGGTGACGCATAAAAAATGGGGAACAACAAGGCAAAACTACAGGTGACTGGCGATTTTACATGATTTTGTGTGATTTTTTGACGTTCGATATCAATTTAGAATTCAACCCTTCACATTTTGGGGGATCGGAGCTGACCTGATTTTATTCTTAGGAACAGGGCTTCATTTGGGCCAAGAATTCGCCATACCCTTAGCAGTCCTTTTCCCACCATAAGTTCAATTGATATAGGGTCCCCCCATCAAATGGCACACCAAGTCGTCCATTTTCCCAAACGGACACCATTGAGGCCGACGGCCTGTTTTCAGCCAGTTCTTGTGGAGTTTTTGTTGTGGTCTCCGCGGGAAAAATTGAACACTTTCGCAAGGTATCTAAGGTTTGCAATGTTAAGAGGCTGTTGGGAACCCGAAACCAAGGCTGTTCGCATCTTTCAAGTTTTGGTCGCTTTAGACTCTCGTTTCTTTGGGGGGCGTTGGGTTGATCACGAACTCATCCAATCCCTTGGATGAAGGGTGGAGTGCCAACCCGAGGTCAAGCTTGTGATCCAAGGGATCCCACCTGCCGTCATGGAAAGGGAATCCACGCAGAACGCAACTTGAGACATCTTAGTATCATCTTAGATCATCTTAGTAGCTAAGTAGCCATCTTCAAGGTCACATGAATTATCATGAATTGCACTTCACTGCATGAACATGAAACATCATGAAACGTCATGAAACATCAATAGTTCACATCGCCCCCCCATCTCGCCAACGTGTCGCAGGTTCCACCGGAGGGCCTGGTGTTGCCCCTCTCGGACCGGGGGGAATCCATGTGTCGGGTTGTGGAGTATTGATCCGTTGAGGTGAGAACAGAAAATTCCATGGCACTCTCCAGAACGGTTGGTTGGTTAATAGGGGGGTTGAAGGTATACCCCCTTAACAGGTAAATGATGATAGATGGTATACCAAAAATGATGAGACTTTCAACCTTGGGGAGTCTAACTCGTTTGGGACCCAGCCATACCCAGCCTTCCACTCTTCAGGACTCCCTCAAGGGTCCAGAAAAGGACGAACTGGTGCTGACCAAGAGGCAAGTGAATGCAAGTGATATTTTCTCGATGCTCAGCCGTGATCACACGTGGGAACTGTTCAGCATCAATATATAACTTTCGTCTAATCTTGTCCCTGATGTTCGGTGCAGCAACTCCCCTAGGATACTTGAAAGCTCAAGCAGGTCTTGTCTTCCCCATGATGCTCATGGGGCTGACAGCAGTTGATTTTGTTGTTCCTGGATGTTCCTGGATTCCTGGCCATTTCTTGGGTTCCAGCTACACCATAGATATCGCAATGCTGATCAAACCAGCACCAGTTTTCTCCTCGGACCAGTTTGGCGAAGCAGTTGCTCCTGGAGACGCAAGTCACAAGCCATGCTCAGGTCGCCAGGCAGGGAACCCTAAATCAGCTGGATCTGTATCATATTCCCTTATTCCACTATGAATTGGCCATAACAGGGGGGGATATAAATTGCCTGTTTTCAGACACACCCAAATTCCTAAATCATCCCAGCAGGTGGGTGGATTCTAAGCAGCATATTTGCGTTGGGTCTTCCACTCTAAATTAGTCAACTGAAGGGAATTGACTCTGAATGGTTACTCCAAGGCATATTGATCTTGAAGGAAATTGACTACGAATGGTCAAAATATGTCTGCAAACTCTAGGTGTGCTAGCCCCCTATTGGCTGAACGTGTCGACATATGGATGTTGGGGCCTTTTTATGCGCTGGCAAATTGCCTTTTTGGGCGCAGGGTTTTCCGGGACCTTGGTAGGGTGTCCCATCCAGTGGATCACCATCTTCCCAGGCAGTGGGGCTTCGGAGATGGACAAGGATTGCTGCTCGGCGTGGAGGTGTTGGGTTTTTTTTGAACCCCACATTAATGTATACTGCACAAAGAAGCGTGCATGTAGAAACACAATATATGACATTATATAACTATATAGAAATAAACATACATGCACATACATGCATTACATGACATGACATGACATGACATGACATGACATGACATGACATGACATGACATGACATGACATGACAT
>Ga0126342_10005869_pt1 | contig 21612 bp, 19 predicted proteins | sample Cyp1metagenome_FD_92528 | JGI IMG/M metagenome (GOLD analysis project Ga0126342, IMG submission 92528) | Coral microbial communities from Lord Howe Island, Old Settlement Bay, Australia - Cyphastrea 1 metagenome | ecosystem: Host-associated > Invertebrates > Cnidaria > Coral ... | reverse complement strand
TATATATATATATACGGACAGTTCAGAAAAACAGAGTTGAGAAGAGTAGCGTAGTGGAGAGCAGAGAAGAGTAGAAGAAGAGTAGAGTAGTGTAGAGTAGAGGAGTAGGGAGGGGAGAGGAAGGAGAGAAGAGCAGAGTAGCGTAAAAGTAGCGTAGAGAGTAGACAAAACTAGAGCAGAGAGTAAATTGGAGTAGAGTGGAGTAGGGGAGAGGAGAGGAGGAGGGGAGGGGGGAGGAGGCGAGAGAAGAGCAGAATAGAGTAGAGCAGAGTAAAATAGAATAGCAGGGTAGGGGAGAGTAGAGAGTAGGGGAGGGGAGGAAGGAGAGGAGAGAGAGCAGAAGAGACGAGGAGAGTAGAGCGGAGCGGGGTGGAGAAGAGAAAAGTAGAGCAGAGAAGAGCGGAGAAGAGAAGAAAAGAGAGAAGCAGAGTCATCATGCCTTTTTCAGCAGCATTAGTGGATAGCTGATTTGGCGCGACCTTTTTGCCAACTTTAGCTTTAAAATTGAAAGTAAAAGGTCGCGCCACATGTTCTCTCGGTACCCATCTCTCCTTGCCCAACCAGTTTCGTCCCCTTCCTTTTGGCCTCAAGTTAAATTACATCCACGTACATGATTTTGAAATACGTATACACTATATACTGTTGTTCTCAATCATTCGTGTTCATTCATTCATTTATGATTCGTTTATGTATTAGTGTATTTGTCTATTTAAAATATATATTATACTTACACTATGTATTTTTGACAAGCCCTGCGTCCTCCATTTTTGGAATCTTCAGGAGATTGCGCTGTGCCGACGCGACGCCCAGCACTGCCGACAACGCCAGGGAGAAGCCCTCGAGGCAAGACCCCATATGGTAGCAGCGGTTTAGGGGTAAGCCGAGGCAAGTGTGAATAATCTGTGAAAACATGTATTATTTCATTTTTTCCCCGCTGACTTCCACTGTTGCGTTCGACTGTTATTTGTTCATCTTGTTTCCATTGGCACAACACCAAGGCTTGGCATGGAAAAACAATGTTTACATATTGTACTTGTTTCGAGGAATTCACACACAGGAAAAAATGAGGAAACTGAGCTGTGCCAAACACAAAAAAAGACCAATACAATATGAATTTTGAATGAGGAAGATTGTCTTTGACAACAACACTTTTTAATTATTCTGTGCAGTGTTAAGCACAGGTGTAATTGGACCTAATTTGATTTAGTTCACCTTCATAGAACTTCTAGATTTTGTACGCTCTGGAGGCCATTTCTATGAAATCTATGCAGCAATGCACAAGGAATCTGAGGCACCAAATTGTCCAAACTTGCAGGGTCAGATGGCTCAAGGGACAAAACCCTAGGGTCGGGGGCGTCAAGCCCACTTGTAGCTGAGCAGAAGTCAGAGCACGTGAGGCTCGGTATGGCCGTGCCAAAACTGACAGGTATGAAAGCCGGTTTTTGCAAAGCCACAACTGTTGAACGCCTGCCTCATCCTGCATCAGATTCCACGGACTTCTGGTGTCGATTAGGTTTCTGTCATCGCTGTACGGAAGTATATTCAACGGCTGCATCAGTACCTCATCCTTCTGCAAGAGGAAGCCTAAAAAAGATGCAAAAACACTCAGAGAGCGCAGCCACGGCACAGATGGCCCGCCATAGTCATTTGAACTGGTTAAGCCATTCGGAATCCATTGACATCCATTGACTCTTGTGAAACTGATTTGCACCTAAAAAGTTGATAGACTCTGATAGACCAACATTCCGTAATCGCCGTAACATTCCATTCATCGACGTAGGCACCATGCCTGAAGAACGACCTCTCACAGCGCTCGCTGGCGCAGTGGCCGGTGCTGTGGCAGGGGCAGCCACAGGGGTGGCACGCGCACTCAGGGGGAGCGGTGTTGAAATATGTTGAAATTGTTCAAAATGATCCGCTGCCTACACTGTGCTTAGCTTGCTACGGGGAGAACAGAGATGAAGAGAGAAAGAGAGCTATTCCTCTTCGATGTTCAAAAAAGATAATGAGAAAGAATGAGAAAGCCACATAAAGCTACCCAAGTGAAAAGCGTCACCAATCACTGATCTGTTGACCTACAGGGTCACCAGGGTCTTCGATTTCTTTAATACGCTTGTGTCCTTCGTGACTATAGCATGACCGGATGCATGACCGGATGCATGACCAGATTTCCTCAATTTCTTCGAATTCCTTAGGCCATTTTTTTGCTTCTCAGACAGAGAGACAATCGACCTGAGCAAGGACCCAGTATGCCACAGCTCCTTAGCACGGAAGGTTGCCATTTGATGATTTGATGTTGTGTGCAAAGCGTGCAAGGCATTGCCTGTTCAAATGAATGATGAATGGTTTATTTCAATGTGTTCACTGTCCCATTTGGTTCAAATGCATGTTGTATCATATTGTATCATGTTGTCGTCTTGCAGGAAGCCGAGACAAAATGCACGTAAACGCCAGAGGTGTGTGTGAATTTCAAAAGCGCGTTCCGTCTTCTGCAATCGTGCCTCTGTCACCAAGCCGAGGAACGATGGAGGCAATGTACAGGCCAAGGACTATCCTTCCAGACGAGACACTCGCAATTCATAATAGAAAGCTGATGACGAACACATGCTTTGGATTCCTTTGGATTGCTCGGATGGTGTTCTGTATTCTTTTACACCAGCCTGGCACTTATCTTCTGAAATCAAGACTTTGTGAAAAGTGCCATGCAGGACCAGCGCGCTAAGAAGGCGGGTTTCACCTCAAAATGGACAAAGCCCGCTTTGGACTCAGCAAAGCATTCCTTGGCGGCGATGAAGTCTTCAGGGAGAGGAGAACATTATCACTAAGCAGAGAAAAGGACAGACCACAAGACTTAGTAAATGCTTGGATCACAACTTCTTCGTCAGCATTAATTCCGCAAGCTATCCACTTGTCATTCAGCCTTAAAGTCATTCACTGAAGGTCCCAAAAGGCCCTGTCTTTTTCTGGCCAAGGTCGTGATTGCAAGTCCAGCTTTGGAGCCTTTGGCTAAGGAGGCAAGTCCAATTCACACATAAGAGGTCCAGGCATGTCAGAAGCTTGGGCGAGGAGATGGTTTTGAGATTTGAAATGATGGCATTTATTTATATTTATTTGTGATATGTATCGTGTCATTGCTTGAAAGATAACTGGCATAGACGGGTTGAGCCTTTCGAAATAGATGGGTCCGGGTCCAATGGTCCGGGTCCAGGTTCGGAAACGACTGGGAGAAGAAGAGTATCCAGAAAGTGCCGGTTGGGGTCCACAGTTTCAGTGTTCGGCATTTGGGCATCGTGTCGTCACCAACTCTCCTGACTTCAGACAGATTGTATGATTTCAGACTCATGAACTTCAATGCACTTCTCAGGTCCTACCGTGACCTTGGATTATTTCAAGTCCAAGGATCCCAACGTAAAGTTGCTTGGGCCCAATTGATAAAGGTCTGTCTGTCTGTTTGTCTGTCTGCGCATCTCTGTTTGCATTTGTACGTGCTTTTCCAGTTTTCAAGGCATCAGCGGTTTTTTGAAGACCAAAACATCAAAACGTGTCCGACAAGAAAACCTGAGTCCATAGACTTCGATCCTACTTGTTGATCTTTTCGGCATTTCGTTTATTTTTGAATCCAGCACGAGGCAAATCAAGGCAAGCCAAGTGTCCGGAATTTCAGAATGGCCACTGAAGTGTTGGGCATTGTTGGGCAAGGATCCTTTCATGGAGGATATGGAGGGATGTAGAGTCTACTTGGAATATTCAAGCGCCGAACATCTTGATTGTAAGCCGTTGCAGGCCCTGCGCACAGCCAGGTTTAATTGGACACGAGTCGTCGGTCGAAAGATCATTTTCCTATTCGACACCGTGGACCAAAGCCGATTCTTTGAACAGTGTCTGGGCAATACGTGCAAAGGTGTGCAAAAAGACTGTTGACCTCATGTTGACTATGACATACTATGACTATAGGAAATCTATGGAAATCTTCTCATGTTTGTTTCCATGACCCTTGCTGTGACCCGTTCTGCTGTCTTGCTGTCCCTTTCTCTGTGGGCCCCTCACCCCAGCATTCCTCGAAGGACATGACATAAACACCTCCATCTTTCACCACCTTTCAATGTCTCAACATTGTCTCGACCCAGACTTCACCAAGTCCGTGGAAGTTTTCTGCAGGTTTCCACTTGCTATTTCATGTTATTTTCCTTTCGTGCAAATTTGCAGCTTTGTTCCTCCCTGCGCCTCTGAGCAAGTGCTGTTTAGAGCCATTCTTGCACACCTGCTCGTCAGTCCCTGTTCCTATGTCCCGTTCTTGAAGATCAAGGCTTTTGTCATGATTGTTCGTATGGATGGAAAGAGGGTCCTCAGCTTGCTTTTTACTGGCTTTCCAATGTGAAGTGTTTTTGCGTTTCATAAGTTTGGAGAAGCGCGTGCAAGTTGAACACGAGTTCTACCAATTTCGGGTTAACGTGGTTTTTGTCACTTGGGCAAAGCTGTTTGAATCTCAGGTTGTCTCTTTTGCAGGCGCAGCTGTTGTCTTTGAACCTACTGAGTTTGCTGTCTTGCCTGAACAAAGCCATTCTGCAGCCGGACCACGGCTTTGTGTTTGGCAATGTGAACCACAATCCTTGATCAAGTAGAAGTCGATTTTTGCCCTCCATGATCCTCCATGCTTGCTTCGTTCTTGGAAATTGTATGAAATCATCTACTTTTATTTCACGCTATGCTACATTTGGGCAGGCGTTGCAGGGCTTTGCTGTACCCGATGGTGAGGACAAAGGCACCAAGTGGAAGACCTATGCCGCTCTGCAAAACATCTCTTGGTCTTCCCTTGATGCACGATGCACACAACGCACGTTTGAAGATTTGAAGACTCAGTGCAAGGCACTGCAAGGTGTTTTTCATTGTTGTTGGTGCAAATGCCAAACTATTGCAGAGTTATGCAGTGACACTACCTGACACATTCACACACTGTTCTCCACTGTGATTCAAAGGACCACTCCTGCGGTATTCCACTGAGGTCAATGCTGGGGCTTACTCCTGGGGCAGGGCATCACACATCACCGTGGTTCTTCCGCCGCTGAGCTCATAAGTTTTAAAGAACAAAACTCCAACATTTTGTTGTGATAATTGTGATAGCGTTGTGGATTTACAGATTGCACAAACGATTGAGAAGGTTTTTCTGGTCTCAAGACACTAACCCATTCTGCACAAATAAAAGCAGAGAGGGGAGACCGATCAATGCCATGTCTATAATCTACTGGTGCAGAACCATATTGAACCATATTGAACCTCGTCAGCTTTATATTTCATCTATTTTCATTTGGTTCGATCAGACGTTCACTTTGACTTCCAGGTGGTATCGACCATGTCAGATGGAACGCACCAGTCGCTGGCACCTCACTGATGACAAATGGGTCAATAACAATGCAGAGGTGCCGCTGGAGAGACCAACTGAAAGAGCTTCGAAAGACTTGGTAGTTCTTTTTTTGGATCTGATTTTATTAGACATGTTTTAGATCATTTTAGGATATACGTTGATATTTTGGGAAGCTGCGGCGAGGGGTAAGGTGCCAACAGTTCTGCAGTTTTCTGTGCCATCCGGTTTTTCATGTCGGACTCCATGTGCACAGGGCCAGTGGCTTGATGTGCCCAACGCATTGCGACTTGGTATGGTTGAGACATGCTAAGACCCTGAAATTCTAGAACTGTCCACATTGAAATTGATAAATCTCGCTTTGAATAAAAAACGTCCTTTAAGTATTGTAGTCTGAGAGACCGCGTGGAGTCTGTTTTTTCTTGAGGATTGTTGATACTGTAGCAGTAGCAGTTGCATGCAATCGTGCCCGTCTTTCAGTTTCCGTCAGAAGCGTTTTTGCCGAAGATGTACTTGGATTTGGCCAGGTACATGGCACGGCTGCTCGCAACACCAGGTTCAGTGCCCCCACTGCCGGGCCCTAACAGCTCCATGGATGGCATGTGGGGGCCCCGGTGAGCGGGTTCAGAGAAACTGTCGGCTTTGTTTTCAAAAGACTGTTTGCCAACTATGAAGTTTCTTGTTGGTTTCTTGTTGTTAGTCTAGGAATATTGAGAGTGACGATCTCTACGTATTGGGATCTTGCAAGAAACATATAGTGGCACAGTCTTGGCAGCAGTGAATTCTGGATGTAGAGCTTGCTTACAATGGAGTACATGCGAAATAGATTGCATCAGCAAGCACACGCAGGCCACTCAATCCACTTTGGAGCCTTGGATTGCAGACGTGCACATTTGCTGCGCTCAAATGGCAACATGTTTTCGACATGTTTCGACCGTTGTTTGCCACGCTCCTGCTTTGTTTTTTGCGTTCCATTTGAAAACCACGTCCTGAGCGATGGATCCATGAGGTCCTGCGGACATTTAACATTTTTTCCAGATATCTACGTGCGTATCTATATAATTATACATATACGACATATACATATACATATACATATACATATACATACATATATATATATATATTACATAGATATATATATATATATATAATGCGTTCACAGAAGCGGCACACAATTTATATCAAAGTGTATCAGACACGCAAGGGTCTATGAATTTGTGACAGGAATTGTATGTCAGGCCTTCTGGTGCGCCAAGGCGTCCACCGTTGGAGCTCCTTTTCGTGGAGCTCCATGAAGAAGCTCCCGTGGCCCGCTCTGTGAGTGACCTTGGTGCCACCATTAGGCCATGGGATGGCCATGGGATGTACCGTGAAACAACATGGCGCCATAGGAATTTCGAAGGGACATAGATGCCAAGTGCCTGATTTGTATAGCGCGCCCATATAGTTTGTATGATAATAGTAAGAATAAGAATTGCTGAACTGGACAGGTTTATGGCCCCCTGGTTTCCTCTCTTTCCCAACCACACCTCAGCGCGCCTCGTCGTTTCGCGGACAAATCGGCGATGCTTGAGGTTGAAAAAGGGCAGCTGAATTGAAACAGTTGACAGTTCAGTTGAATTGAAATGCTATGTATGCCACATGTATATATGAGGGATTGGCACATCTGCACTCCCCCTTTGCGGGCCCGCTAGGCCTCCGCAAACAGAAAAAAATTGAATTGGCCTCTCTCACTCAAGGCACCCCCGCAGCTTCACAGCAGTTCAAATAAGAGCGCACAAGTCGTGATGCAGCAAATCTCGGGCATCTTTGATCGCAGCTGGTTTCCATGGTCAGGGAGATACAATGGGCATCCAGGAGGCGGTCGGCCCCGTGTTCTTCTCAAGGCACCTTTGCAGATGTCACACCATTCATATTCGGTCAAACGGCCAACCTGTGGTCCTCATAGATGGCGACAATGCCTTCTCAAATGATAAACGCTTCTACATGGTGACCGCCGGGTTTGAAATCCCAACTGGAAATCGCGTCCTTCTTGTGTTTCATTTTCTGCTGGTAGCGGAGATCCTCTTTGAATCTGTGACCACAATTGGTCTTCATCTCTTTTGATACTTTCCAGGGCCGCCAGGATCTGCTCTATGGTCGGTCCCTGTCTTGCTGGCTCAGTGGATTGGTGATGCTGACGACTGTTGTACCCTTTGGTCCAACCCACGTCGTGGTGCGAACGAGGTTTCTCCCTCACGAGGGTTCGGCGCACGGCCTCCTCCACCAGTGCCCGTAGCTCGGACGCCGCCTTCACGAGGGTTCAGAACACGGTCTAGCGCACGTCGCAGCGCGAACGAGGCACTTTTGTCCGTAGCTCCTGGAGGCTGGCTTCACGAGGGAGCACAGCCTGGCCTCCTCCATCAGAGCTGGCTTCACCTCGGAGGGCGCTACGAACCCAGACTGGGTCTGTACTTTGACCCAAACCCTCCTCACTAGCCTTCCAGGGAGGCAGACTGGAACACCACGGTGCTCCAACCCCTTCTCACCTGAGTTTTCTTTGGGCTGACTTCCACTAGCCTTTTCTTTTCTTCCTCCTTTTTCTGAACTTCACTTCTCACTCTTTATTGCAAGCTTCAGACCTCTTCCTCTTCATCTTGGCTCTCTTCACGCTCTGATGCAGTTGATACAGGGAGACTTCGGGACTGTTCTTGGCTTGACCCTTGAGGTCGAAGCTCTCTCTGCTTTACTCCTACCTTCCACATCCACTGCGCCAAGATCGTGATTCCAACCACGATCAGAGTGTAGATCCACATCATCATGTAGAGTTCTCTTCCGCCTTCTTCTTCTTCTTCTTCTTCTTCTTCTTCTTCTTCGTCTTGCCCCCGGGCTGCTTGCAGGCTCGCAGCCAGGGTGATAAATCTCATCGCCAATGCAGCCTGTGCAACCTGCATCCATCCATTCTTTTCTTTTCTTACTTCAAGCTGTTTCTCCTCCTCTTCTGTTTCTGTCTCTTTCTTGTCTGGTCTTGATCTCATTCCCATCAGCTCTTTCCAATATTCCAGCCTGGTCGATGCTAGCGACTTTGTGCCCACGTCGGCTGTCATGTCTTGGCCTGCTATACGGCCAATCATCCATTCACCTTGCATCACTAGTTGGCGAGCGAATCCGGCACGCATCTTCAAATGCCGGGTGCGCCAGTTCCCGCCTTCGTTCACCATAATTGAGGCTGCAGACTGAGTGTCTGTCCACGCCTGGCGTTTGATGCCCCCGCAGAGCTCATACAGAATGACTGCCAGTGCCCCTCCTCCTGTCATCCCTTCTATCAACTCGTTCAACTTCGACTCCGCAGTTGATAAGGTGATCGTTGGCTGCCGCCCTGATCGCCCTGATCGCCAAAAAATCAAACATCGATTGATGAAAACCAGAAAACAGCCATGACTTTCCCCACCCTCTGGAGAAAAAGAGGCGTCGGTGAAAACTTTGACGCACACATCCTCTTCTGGATCTTCTTCGTGCATCAGCCCTGGGCCGCTGTCTTTCTGAAATCCTCTAATCTGCTTCGCAGTTTCCAAAACGCTGGCAGTACCCTTCGTAACATGTGAGTCCATGCGGCTGGTGGAAAACGTCAAGTCTGGTCTTGATCTTGTGACCAGCCACAAAATCTCTCCAACCTCTTTCTGACACTGGCGGATCTTTTCCAAAGATGGAGTCTCCTCATCTGGCTCCATCAAAGCTTGATCCTTGCCTTTGTGATTGGGATCTTCTTCTCTTTTTCTTCTCTATCTGACTTCCCAACCAACTCTTTCACATAAGATTCCTGGGTGATCATCCAGGTTTCCTTTCCATCTTTGAAGACCTTTAAGATGTTCACACCCAAGAATCTCACTGGATCCTCTGCCACCTCCTCAGGGACAGATGTCGTCCGTGTCTCTTGTGTCTTCTCCTTCACTGCCGTCATCACCGGTTCACTTGCGGCAATGAAGATGTCATCTACATATGCCATCACCGAGCCCAGAATCGTGCCATTGGTGAGCCGGTGCTCCTCTTCATCCTCTTCTATTTTGCTCTGTCTTCCACCACCTTCCACAAGTTTGGTGCTGAGCCATGTTGAAGAAGCTTCAGAGTTTTGGCCTTCTCTCCTGGGACCTTGATTCTGAACCCTCGCATCTTCTCATCTCTGTGGTTTCCCCAAAGTCGAGGGGATCTTCGGAATCCGTATACCACTTTCAGTGGCTGGTACACCTGTCTTCGATCCAGATAACCTTTTTCGGTGAAGATGGAAGGTGGACGGAGAAGGAAGACATCTTCATCTGGGTCTTGTTCCACGCATGCGTTCAAAAACCCTGTTTTGATATCCAAAACGCATCCCTTCCATCCATATTTTGCAGATGCCCAAATGAGTACTCTTAGTGCAGTGGCGCCTGCACCTCCACTGTAGTTCTGTCCGCCTTCCGTCTTCGGTTCCAGGTTTCGGCACACCACCCAACGCACTTTCCGTTTGAAAACTCCTGGACTGGGCTTCACGGTGAAGACTACCTTCGTTGGGAGGTATTGTTCGACCTTCTTCTTCGGCCTTTCTCTTGATGTCCTGGTGCTCTTCCGGTGTCAGCTTCTTCGTGCTTCCTTTTCATGTGTCAGTGAATTGACCTCTGCATCCACTGCTTCTAACCATGTCTCCCGATCCCTTGCCACTTCCTTTGGGGAAATGATCTTCGTTTGCAGAACCTCTTCTTGGCCTTTGGGATTCTGCGTCATCTTCTTGAGTTCGTGGATGATCTTGATCTCTTCGCTTGCGATCTCTGGATCATCTTCTTTGTGTTGTGCTTCTTCCTTTAGGATCTGCTGGACCCCCTCCTTCGGCAGTCTGAGCTTCTCTTCTTCTTCTTCATCTTCATCTTCATCTTCATCTTCTTCTTCTTCTTCTTCTTCTTTTTCTTCTTCTTCTTCGTCTCCTCCTCCTCCTCCTCCTCCTCCTCTTCACGCTGGGGCTTCATGCTGGCATCCATCCTTCTTACGCCTGACTTAGCTCTCAGCCTTCTCCTCACCGTCGGACCGTCCATGCATCTTCTGCATCATTCTCCAGAGCGATCCAACTCTGCTCATCTTCGGGCTCTAGCGTGGGCCTCATGATGCACTTGGTGACCCGTGACGCTTCTCCTTCCTTCATCCTGAGTGAACAACGGTGCAACCTCAGGAGTTGGAGACCGGTTGAAAGCAGATCCTCTCTCTGCTTCCCCAGTCTTTTGTCCTGAAACACTGTTTGCAGATCCTGTGCGGAAACTTCTTGCAGGTCCATTTGCCTTAGTGATGAATTGGACCTGTTCGAATTCTGGGGTCACCTTTGGTGTGTGGAGTGACCTTAGCAGCTGAGGCAAAATTCTCAGGTGGGTGTTGGTGTCGTGGGAGGAAGCAACTGCGGTCGCTTGACGGCTGAGCTTGCTGAGGGCTCATCAACTTTAGCCTTGGGAGTACCTTTGGAACCTTCCTTGGCTACAACAGCTTGGCTAGCCAAAACTACCTCACTGCCTTTGGGTTCGTCCTTTTTCTCTTCAGCTTGATCCTCCAACGGCTTTTCGCCTCTCTCCTCTGCTTCTTTCTTCATCCTTTCCTGAGCCTGCTTCATCTTCCTTTCACCTTCCTCCAACTCACCAAAGGTGGCCTTTCTTTGTCTTTCCATCAGACGCAGCTCATAACCTGCTGAACTGGACAGGTTTATGGCCCCCTGGTTTTCTCTCTTTCCCAACCACACCTCAGCGCGCCTCGTCTTTTCGCGGACAAATCGGCGATGCTTGAGGTTGAAGAAGGGCAGCTGAATTGAAACAGCTGACAGTTCAATTGAATTGAAATGCTATGTACGCCACATGTATATATGAGGGATTGGCACATCTGCAAGAATAATAATGATGATGTATAATGTGCATATGACGCGCATCCAATATCAAGTCATTTTCTCAATTTCAACTGCATCATGGAAATCTTTTCCTTGACCCAGGTATGCCAGGTCACAAGACCAAAAGTGTTTGATGTTTCTCACGGAGGAATCTTCTTGGCACACTGGTGCATGAATCGTTTGTCCCTTTAGGTAGCCTTCTTTGTTCACAGAGCGACTATTTTTGAATGGTTTACACCAGCTTCTGGCTTCGTGTTCTTGTTTGCTTTGCCGGCTTTGCCCCTGTGTTCTGTTTGAAAGCTAGCATCCTATCCTGCAGTGCAGATTTGGGACACACAATGCACATATTGATACATATGATCACATACCATGATTAGTTGAAAGGGGATCAGCCAGGATTTGCTCATTGAGATGAAATGTTCTCACATCAGCTCAAACGCTTGGCAGGATGGAGCGCTTCGTCCCATACTTCTTGGACAAGTTCAAGGGGAAACCCACATATCCAGGTGAGTTCAGACGTTGTCATATCAAACTATGAACTGGTTGAATATGGTTGAATAATGTTGATTCGTTGAATAGTTGACTTTGAGCCTGAAACTAGGCATCTCAGCCACTTGTGGCATTGTTCAGTAATGTTCAACTGAAGGATAAATGTGTCGAGATGTGTCGATTGCCTTTCAAGAAGTCGAGGCGTTCTTTGTGAATCTGTGCAGTTCGAGGAAATGGGCGGAGATGAAATGAGATTATGAATTTGAGAAATGATAGTTATCGCATGAATCAATGAATAATTTGCAATGATAAGTTCCGGACACATGCAGCATGGCTGTTCAGTCTTGGCTTACACTGGTTCGCCCGAGGGCCGAACAACATGTACATCCTCTTCCCAGATCATGGAGCATACTCTCGCTATGCCACGTCTGTGAGAGAACGACTGAAGCTGGACTGGGATCACATCTTGCATCTTGGCTGTTTTAGGCGCCGGTTTCTTTGACGTAGAAGGCGAAGTTTCGGCAGTGGCCGACTTCGTTTCCAGAGAGTTGATGGAGGGGCTAGAAAAAATGACTATAAGAGTTGATTGCAATACATTGACGTTTAAGTTTGTTATTAGTTTGTTGATGTTGTCAGGCGTGTTAGACATTGTTAAACTTTATGCTGAGGGTTTGGTGACTTTCTCTTGCGACTTCGGCACCAGGTATATCAAAAAGACCCGAGTTGGAGAATCCATCGGTCAAGAGCAAAAACTTTTCTACGAGGAAGATCGGAGCCTTGGGTAGCCTTGGTGCAGAATGGACGCCATGGCATCAAATGGAACTGCCATGTACAAACTCCAACCTGTGCTGAACTGTGCAGAGTGATATCGTGCGCTGGTGTGGCACCGGTGTAGTGCAGGTCATGATCGTCATGATTGTCATGATGTCTCTTAATCTTAGGGTCAAATGACTGGAATTACAAGGATCGTGGTTGATCATTATTCATGAGAATCTAATGCGGTAGTGGTCATATTTGTTCAGAAATTCTTTCTCCGAACGCGGGCAGATCAATCATCCTGCTTGTTTTGTTTGTTTCTCTTGTCACCTTGCATGTCCTTCTCTGATCGGTGCTGTGTGTTTGCTTTCTTCGTGCAGCGACCTACATCCTGCAACATCTTGCAACTAGCTATTTGAGTTCTACTCGGCTCCGGCTGCTCGAGCCTCAGGACGGAGAATGAGAAGTCCGACCACTTCAATGGAAGCAAGGACGGACATAGGACGGACAAAGGATGAGCCTAGAAGCCTCAGTTCCTCCGCCCCCTTCTTAATCTTGGAAGAGGGGGCGATGGACATTATATATACTCGGACCACATTCAAGAGAACCCAACCTGCGCAAAGTCTTTCAAAAGTCAAGAAAATGGTGACAAAAAGTCAATAGCCAGCTCAAGCTTAACCGAAACCAACGCATTCCCTACAGTATGACATGCGGGAGCTCCAAAGAAATTCAAGTGTATTGCAAACCAATGGAGGAAGAAGCAGGAAGATGCAGGCGTGAAATGAGGAGTGCCCCTCCTCCCCCGCTCAGCGAGGACCACATTTTGATTATCGATGACTTCACCAACTCTGGTAGTACCCTTTTCGGGGCAGTGAAGTTTCTTGGAGCATTAGCGGAGAAAAACGTCGGGGAAAGGGGCCCCAGTTTTCCAACACTGTAGCTGCGCGGTCTTTACATATCTTCAAGAATTCCCCGTCCTTGCCATAAATTTCTCGAGTGTGGGAACGTGTCGTGCACATGTATCTTGTGGGGAGGTCCAAATATGGAATACAGCACATTACAGCCCCAATGATGGGTTGCTGCTGCACTTGAAGTAGGGTGTGCAGAGGTGTGGCATCCCACTGGTCCACCAGGCTTGTCAAGATGTATGCTGGTGGCAGCGATCAGATCAACGTCTCAATTTTTGTGTCGCACTTGGTGGCGACCTACGATCCCAAGGCACTGATGTCCAAAAATGAAATCTCGCGCAACCAGGGTCATAAGATAATCAAGCGTTGCAAAGCGCTTGACATGTTGAGACAAGTATCAGAGATTATCAGAGCACATCCTCTCTACTGTTTGATCGTCTCTAATATCGCGCTGGTGTTTGAAGACAAGATGGGATCCAATACAAAGGCAACTTGTGAGAAGATGGGCGAAACATGTCCGATTTGATCGAATTTGGTCGGCTTCCCTGTGGCAGACTGTCGACAGCTTGAAAGAGAAGCTGCATGAGTTGGGAAAGCAATGTCGCAGCATGGCGCCGATTTAAAACTGGAACCGCATTTGGTCCTGCCTTGCATGGTGCTCTCGTTTTGGACGAGAAGTTAGCATGGTTTAGCAAGAGTTGATCAAAATGCAAGTTTACATGAGTTGATAATACCAGATTTGTATTCAGGATCATTTATGTTACTGCAAGTGAGGGAATATGCATAAAAATGCATTGTTTTGTGGTCTGTGGCCCAACCATAAACTTGCCTTTCAATACACAATCGAGGGCCCAAGCACAACTTGCAAGTCTAAGTCCTGCCACGAGGGACACCAACCCACGATTCACAATTGAAGTCAATGCTGAGGCTCCGTGGCGTAACTAAATGTAGCCAGTGTCTAGATGTGTGTAGTCTGGCTGCTGAGGATTCTTTACCACCAACTCGATCCCAAGCACCACAGATATGCTGAAGGGGGACGAGCAGGCGTGGCCCAAGTGCCTTCCAGCCATTCCCAGCTTTTCCCAGTGTCCGACACTCCTTCTGTCATCCCTTCGTTGCCTCCAGCTAAATCATGCTATCTCGCTCCCAAAAAGCGGACTTGGCTTTCAATTGTTCAGTTTAAGGCGACTGTGATCGACATTTCAGACTTCATCGCGGACATGTGCAGCTAGCATCAGCTAGTGCTGCTTGTGTGAGTAGTTGCATTGTTTCACCTGAACAGGATGGAACAAGATGCCAAGTGCGCAAAGGGAGAAACCAGTACCTCGAAACAAATCCCCTGAAAAGGCGCCATAATACTGAGCTTCAATCTGATTCACTTTTTTAGGATAGCTACTTGGTATATCACTTCGTCCAGGCTCTAATCCTGGCTTATTTTGACTTGATACTCTTTGTTGCAAAGCGATATGCACTACGATCTGCTAGGATATATATTACGATTCACAATCTATTCAGAAGATTCAGAAAGTCACAGCTTCATAGGCTCCACAGCGGATATCAGCGTCTCCCTGTCCATGGGATCCGCGTCAGCCGCCTGAGCTGAGCTGCGCATTGCTTGGAAAACCAACGTGCTTTGCGTTGCACCCATTCAGTTGCTGTCTTCAACAGTGACGCTATTTTTCGTCTGAAACATATCGCAAGGGTTCTCTTTAGCATTGCCAAACCACAAGAAATCGATCTCCTCGTGTTTCATGATGTGTCCAATACTTTCATAGTCTTCCATACTTTCTCCATATTTCCACAAACTGGACGTCACAGGATATATCATGTCACAGACCAAAGTTTCGCCGAGTATTCTTGTTCTGCCGCTGCAAAATTTTGTGACTTTGTACGTTTTCTTCAACTTTGTAGGTGGCTATGCAGCAAGAGAAGCCAAGATCTCAGGAACCGAATTTAATTTTCTTGAGCTTTGAAGTTTTCAACAGGTTTCCTTGTGAGGACAGCCAAGAAGGCCCGGAATGACAGCTTAAAAATAGCTTAAAGAGCCCGCTTTAAAATATATATATATATAGAATGTTAAGGAGTGTGCAAAACCTTTGCAATGACTTGGTTCGAAGCTTAAAAAAACACAAGATGTGTTCAAGATGTGAAAGTGTTGTAAAAGTGTTGTAAAAGTGTTGTAAAAGTGTTTCAGCTTAGGGGAGCGAAACCAAGCGTTGCCTTCGTTTCACAGTTTGAGTTCCGCAGGACCTGTGTGAAGAGCTCCAAAGCTCATATGTCCACGTTCGACTGCAATACACTGCGCAAGTTTCCAACTCCCCGATCCTAGAACTTGACTAGGACCTAGGGACAGCCTCCCAGAGGCCCTGATAACACAGATATGCGGCATATGTGCCGAATCCGGCGAGCCATTGCAAAATACGTTAGCTGGAAAGACTTGATGCGGAAACGACTAGGGGGTCCTGTTGGATGTAGCAACTTATGTCTTTGAAAACAAAGAAGTAGCAGCATCATATAAAAGTATAAAATCATATAAAATCAAAAGATAAATAAAATCCATAGAGTAAATACTTGGAAGATCTTGGAAGCCGTCGCAAGTCTTCACCGTCGAAGGCTCATGGTGGAGCTAGCAGAAGCTCAAGGTCAAGCGCAAGAGGCGGGCCATGGCAGGGATAGCAGAGATAGGGGTATGAACTCCCGAATGAAATCGCATTTAAGACTAGAAACAAACAAACATATATATATATATATATACATATATTATGCAATAAGATCGTATCAGGTTATGCATGATATATTGTTAGCGAGACTATGCCCTATTATTATTTGGCGTTTAGGCGTGATACAGTAAGATAAAGAGTATACTGTAAGGTATTGGTGTTCGTCACATTGTGACGTGTGCTAATGACCCTGCCAGACCAGGTATTTCTCAACCGATAAATTCAATGCACCAAGATGTGCAAGATGCCTCCCTCTAGACTCTAGACTACAAAACGATACTGTTTTAAATGTCAGTGTCACGGTGTATTTGTAGCTCTACATGTGAAGATTGCGAAGCTCAGACTTTCAAGCCAGCGTTGAGTCATTCAACACTTGGAAGATGTGAAAGAAATCGGTTGAAGGCACCAGATGTGAGGGCTATATTGGTAGATCAGAACAGAAATAGCCTGAAATTAGTCATGACATACTAATGCTTTTAGATGTGAGAGACTCGGACCACTCGGATGGTTTCAGGAAAGGGCCAAACTGCAGGAAGATGCTAGTCACTTAGTCACTTAGTCACTTAGTCGACTGGGCTGAGCCAGCGTCGAGCCAGTCATCAAAGGTTTTAGGACCGTTACAAGGTGCCACGATCTTTAAGCCACTCGGCGCAGGGACTTGCCTAAAGATTGGAAAACCTTCTTGCGTTAATTGAAACAGCATTTCTTTCTACTTGTTGGACATGCGAATCACAAAGGTCAGGATCCAACAAGATCGGCTACGGCAAAGGCGGAACTTCAGTGCTTTCATTATTTGGTGCGTTTAAGTCTGTGTGCATGTGTGCTTTTTACATTTTCCAAACAAGCATCTACCCATGCCAATTTCTTCCCAGCAGGTTGTTCGAACAACGCCAACTGATGGACGATCGTGTAAAGGTTGCGGGGCGGGACCACTACTGACAGAGCTTGTATTATAGCGTAGAGTATTACAATGTATTATAGCCAAGAAATTGATAATTTCGAGAAAAGTGGCCATGTGATTTCTATGTTTGCATCTAACTATATCAAATTGCAGCATATTGCTGCAACCCATTTGATTTGCGGTGGAAGAGTCCTTTCTTGAGAGGGCTCTCACCTTGCATGTTCCCGTATATCTTACCTGTCCCGCCTGCTTTGCTGCAGTAGGCAACATGCATAAAATCAGAAACATAGTCATAGTCCGTTAGCAAGCCAGCTCGACTGCTCACTCACCGTTGTGTGCTGTCATCCCTACGAAAACATGCTGTTGCATGTTTCATGTGCATGGATGTGCCGGGCATAGCCAAGCAATCTTTACCAGTTGCAGTTTGAGCTTCACGGAAATCTGAACGACCAAACCCAACCTGGAAAGCCCGGAAGGCTTTGACATCGCAGGGAAGCAACGTTGGAACGCCAGGATTTTTAGGAGGCGGGGCACCCTTCGACATTCGAATTTCACGTAATGCAGAGAACTGCGCCCATTGTCAGGGCCATATAGTGACTGTGACAAGAAAAAATGTTTTTTTATTGTGATAAAAAAAAGTAAGAGTCAGATAGAGTCAGATAGACAAGGACGAGAAATGGACAAGAAAGCATCTACTTGTAAGACTGTTTGGTTCTGTTTGGTTAATGTGTGTTCGCATGGTGATCTCTGATGGCACGAAACTAAGAGTGCTCTTAGTAGGTGAGCAAATGAATGAAAGAAAAGAAGATCCACAGATGATTGCAGTGATCGACGTGATGGAATGGAACTAGCTGAAACCAAAAAAACGAGATATGAAATATATTGAAGTGTATGAAGAAATGAAAAACAATAAACCAAATCGGCTAGTCATTGACTGACGAATGTGATTGCAAGTAGTTTGTTTAGTCCGTTTTTGTTTCATTTGCCCCTTGTGGTACATGACGCGTACATGACTCCATTTCTCGATTGTGCTTCGCTCTTGGGAGGCCCCGCTCAGACTCTGCAGCCGCAGGTACTGGGGCGCCATTCTGCATCGTTCTGTCCTAATTTTGTGTTGTGAATATCGTGAGGTATTTCCGTGCATTGTGTATAGTATAGTGGTATAGTGATCTTCTGCCTGCTCTGCAACTGCCATGACCTTCAGTTTTGATTGATGCCGTGTCCTACTGTATGGGCTTGTGTTTGCGCGCATTGCTTCAACTGGACACAGCACTGGATGTGAGTGTCTTGTGTGCTGTAAGCGTTGGGAAGAGCTATGAGGTTCTTGAGATTCTGCTTTGTATTGCCTTGCTTCCCAAATCAGCAAGTTTAGCCTAAAAAGTCCGACCACTTGTTCCAGTTTCCAAACTGGCCGCAGTCATCGCAGCCATCGCAGTCATCAGGACGTCAATGAAGGCAACTTGGCAACGCCCAAATCACCAGGACAGAGGGAGGTGCCACTTGATGCTACATGCCCTGGCATGATCGGTTGACAATCAGGAATCAGGAATCAGGAAGGGAAGTGTCAGTGTGTGTGTCAGCTACCCAAGTTACCGTGCTTGTCCGTGCTTCAGCAGGTTCGTTTTTTGCGGCAAAATAGGGCATGGGATGGACCGGTTTTCGTTCCGCCCCTCAATTGCTCTCAAGTGCCATGGCAGTACGCACTCACCCCAGTGCAGTATAGCGGAGTGCGGGAAGAAATTGCCACAATGTGACAGTGTTTCGCGATGTTTTGCTGTCACTGTTGCGTGCATTGGAGACCGCACACATTGGATTTCCAGTGTGCAGACTGCATTCCATACAGACGTTGGACGCCCAAAAAAAAGGGCGCCTCACATTTTGACTTGGGGGCCAATCTTGGAGAGCTCTTCCCTTTGCTCAGTTGTTTCAACTTGAAACCTGCAACTTTTTCCAACTTTTGATGTCTTTGAAAATGAAGCCTGACCATTCCATACACGTCATCACAGGTTTGGTGATACAAGGCATCTACCTTTTTTTGCACCAATGACATGCCTGTATTTTTCACAGAGCGGAGGAATTGCTGAAAGAACGGTGCTTCCGGCGAAGAAGGTTGCGAGGGATTCGAGGGGAGAGGGCCGCAAAGGGTACCTTCAACTCAACGAGAACTCAATGAGATGGGAGAAAACCAGGAGGGGGAAGGCTCATGAAGCCCCACATGACCGTGCGAGATAAGCCTGGTAGGTTTGGCAAGCCTTGCTTAGCAAGCGGAGAAAGTACCACTGCTGAAGTCTTGGACATTTCGTGATGAAAGCCGTGCAAAAGCTTATGCCCAGGTAAAGTAAATGCAAGCATATGCATATATAATTACAGTAGCAACATGTAGACAGTATACGCATACAGTCCACCTATTTGCAAGTTTGTTTGCGCGACATTTGGATGGCAAAGCATCTTTTAAGGATTGCTCTGGCTTGGGGAAGATCGCGTTTAAGTGTACAATCACATGTTTTCAAGTTGTTCCATAAGTCACATGTTTGGCCAAGAGTGTGAATCAGTTTATATCAATGGCATAGTAAGCCACCCCTGATATTTGGTTTCGATTAGAGGCCTCCATGCCTAATCAGAAAAACAACTTCATGCGATACTTCAGGCCATGTGACCACAGGGACAGGCGTCAGACTTGGCCAAGCACAATTTTGCTAAGTCGTCTGGGATGGAGTGCGCGAAGAAAGCACTCCTTGAATCTCCTTGAAATAGTCACGAAGCACTTTGAATAACAATCCGCACCCGAAGGATTGGTTTGCTCAATGTTCGCCAAAGTTCAACTCATCCCCCAGTGTTGCTTTCTGGCCGTGCCAATGGAAAAGATACCGTAACCGTTTTGTGGAAACTACACTGACACTCTCACGGTCTTTCATGGCTTTCGAGCAAGCACTCACACATGGTGTATTCTTGATTTGCATCTGCGGTTTTGTGCAAGTATGTCAACCTGCTTGATTCTAGACGTTAGCATCTACAACTGCATGACTACAATGCGCACGTCTACTTTGATTACAAAATCATTGCGTTTGGATACTAATGGATACTAAGGATACCATTATCGCCGTGATATTTGTGACATTTCGCATATTTTGCGACACAATATGTCATGGGGTTGTCTCCTTTTCCGTATCAGACGTGGCGCATAATGCTGTTTTTGGCAGGCGGGCCGAGACCAAGGCACTGAAGGCGCATCTTAAGAATCTACAACATGAATTTTGCATAGCATAGAAATTTGGCAAATGACAATATATGATAATATATGACAATATATGTTCGATTGCTTTAATTGATGTCTATCTGTTTTTGTTCAGGCTGCGACATGTTTTTGTGTTGCTTTGCTGGACTGAACTTCAATAATTTTGATCAATGTGTATTTTGTCCGACATGCCATTCGTTCTAATTCTTTGCAAGGTCTACACCAGTATCACTAGGAAGGGGCTGGTTTTTGATTTGTCAGTGGCGTGTTTCTTTGCCTGGACATGCACGACTGTATTCATAGTCTTACAATGTCTTACATCAATCTGTCGTTTGGGCTGGCTTGTTCATCAACTGATTCCATTGGCAGCAAAAATGGCTGGGGAGTCTTGTTTCCATTTTTTGACCATGTTGTGATAATTTGGATCCCGTCCGCTCCATCTCCATCAAATCGTATGCTCAACTCATCTCAATTCTTTGTTCATGTTCAATGGTGTTACCTCTTGATCTTACTGACTTCTGCGCATCGCATTGCGTCGCAATGCATCATTACAGACCCGACCGCTCCAGGATACATGCCCAAGGAAGGCACCAGACAAGCTGAGGCAGGGATTGCCCGACACAGGAAACGGACAGACGTTTTGCGGTCTTGGAAGAGTTAGTTGTCAAAGTTAACATGTTATAAATATGCAATTTTGACATTTTAATCGGTTTTAACTGATCAGTTCAAGGAAGGGCTCAAATATGTTCAAATCACATTTTGAATTTGACGGGCGCGGGCCAGCGCCTTGAACAGTTTCTGCACGGTACACTGTTCACATTGCAGTTGATTCAACGTTATTCAACGGTTCAAGAATGTTTTGTGTTTTCATTTTGGGTGTCAGTTGTCTCCATTGTGACCCCGAACATTCCAATAGTCTTCGTTATGTATTGATTCGACTGTCTTTTCTGCGGCACTTTGTCCGACTCTGTCCGTCCGCGCTACAGGTTTATCGACAGTTGTGCCGAAATGAAGCTGAAATGGCAGCAGACTTGCGCCTTATGGAGGACCATCCTTGAGTTCAAAGTGGATTAAGTGGACACAACCGAAAGCAAGTCACGCAGTATATATATATAGTAACCGGCTAGCACTTAGAACATTAATCATTTTTTTCAAATAGGTCTATTAGTTACATGATTTTTCCTGGGTGAAAACAATATTCTAAGTGCATATCCACAGACGATGCACATAGAATATAAACCTTGTGAAGATGTGCTGAGTTGATCATGAATCAAACCATCATGATGCATGGCGATGTCCGCGCTGTTTACTTTAGATTTCACTGATCAACGATTTGCTTGGAGAGTCTTGGGATTTTGATAAGGTAAAT